>Ga0114931_10000111_pt1 | contig 88140 bp, 98 predicted proteins | sample 2SBtaG_FD_89579 | JGI IMG/M metagenome (GOLD analysis project Ga0114931, IMG submission 89579) | Deep subsurface microbial communities from Kolumbo volcano to uncover new lineages of life (NeLLi) - 2SBTROV14_V59a metaG | ecosystem: Environmental > Aquatic > Marine > Volcanic | place: Kolumbo...
CCTTGCAAAAAGTGCCCTTTCTTCTTCTACTTTTTTTAGAAAAAAGTAGCAAAAAATCGCGCTGTGAATCTTTTTCAGGCCCACAGACGCCTCGCCTGCGCCAAATCCGGAAACTCGATCCTCTGCTGTCGCTCCGGATCTCAGACAGGCCGGATTTTTCCTGCCTCCCGCGGGCTGGTGGGCGTCCCTAAATAATCTTCAAGGCGCCTCCTTTTGGCTTTCGCGAAAAATGATAAGAGTAGTTCATTCTCCAGCTCTTAAGACCGGTCTTGAAGGTGTTGTAGGGAATAATTCTTGCTTTTTTTATGGAAAAAATTTAAAGAAAAGATTCGAAGGGACGAAATCTCTGTAGCTCTAGATAAGCCCTAAACCCAAAAATCTCCGAGGGAGGGCATCCTCGGAACTTACGAATTTGTATTGCTTATCGAATAGCATCTCTAAGCCGATGTCGTATACCCAGCAGATTTATACCGTAGCTGACAGAGAAAAGCAAGGCACTTCCGTCATATTGTGCTTTGGATCTACCCGCTCCGAGTTGTACGTGATCCGATTTGAGGTCCATAAAAAGAAAAGGCTCCAGACCGCGGGTGTATCGGATAGAAAAATGCAGGCTGCTGTTGGGCTTTATTTTCCAAACGTACTCAATTCCTGTTGCAATATTTATCTTTGAATTATCTTCAATTTTATAGATAGATTGAGTAGTGTATAGTATACTATCATTATAACTTCTATGTACTTGACCTCCCGAAATTGCATGAAAATACCTTTTATAGGAATAGCCAATGCTTGCAATAAGATAAATTGATGACTTTGGCCTGTCCATGACGTTCATGCCGGTAGAGAAAGAAATGTTTTTAATTGAGGCATAGGAATCAAATATCCAATTTTGGAATCGATTTTCAAGAGTTAATCCCAATTTGATTTTTTTTATCAAAATATTAAGCCCAACATTTGTTCCTAGTATCTTACCAGCCTGTTGTTTTAGGGCTTCCGGATATAGCCCTGAAGTAAATGTTGTCTTTGGTATAGTGCGACCATAGCTTCCACCAATATTGAGTTCAACTTTTAGGGGGGCTTGGCCATGGATGGAACTGTAAAAAAAAATTACAACAACAAAAGTTAATAAGAGCCGGATAGAGGAATTCATTCTAAAGTTAATTTTATTTTTGTAGTATTTTACTTAATCGTCTTAGATTGAAACCATAAGATGCGGATAATATCAAAGATCGACCGGAGTATTTACCCCTTAAATGATCTTCTTTGGGGTCATATGATCTTTTCACGCTTAAATCTAAGAATTGATAGTAGTAAAAGCTATGGGTATAAAATAAGGATATAAATAATGCATTTTTATTTTTTAAGTGCTTTAGGATTGATATGCCAATATTTGGGTTTAGATTAAATGGGAATTTTTTGCTTATGTCCTTAATGGTTCTTATATAAGTAGTGGTGTTGTATTGACCATTGGGGAAATAGGTTCTATATATAGTTATTGGTTGAAAATTGTTGGTATTTAAATGATAGAAGTATCCTAATCCTGCGCATAGATAAATATTGGCGGAATTATTGTTTTGGACTTCATAGCCTGCGGATAACAACAAATTTCTTAAATGCCAACCTGATCGCATGGCAATATTAATAAAGCGATCTGTCAACGAAAGGGAACTGAGCCACTTCCCGTTTTTTATGTTCAAACCTAGATCATATCTTACAATTACTCCTATAGGAGAAACCTTAAGTTCATTTATTTCTTTTTTAAGATAGCGTATCTGGGAGAAGGAAGCTCCTCCTCCCAGACCGGCTTTTATATAAACACTATTTTGACCATAACACAGGGTAAACAATCCTGTGATGTACAGAAAAAAGTGATATATAACGAATCTTAATTTATTAATACTTAATTTCAAGAGATGATAGTATTGCTATTGAAGTACCGGGTTCTATCCAATAATGGTTTGCTTTGAAATGAAGATTGGTCAGGGCTCGAATATGGCTATATAGAGTCTCTGCTCTGTCTGAAGTTATTTGAGTTGTACTTGTTGTAAGACTTTGAGTTTTTCTTCTTCCACATCTTATTGTATAATCATACTCGTAAGTATAATAATGGGAAACCGGAAATCGTTGCCACTTTACGTTTTGCCCATCCCACTTTCTATGTCTGAATCGTGTTATCACGGCAAACCATACCCCATAGTCATTATAGCTAAGTCGCGTTTTATAGCGATAATCAGTTCCGTTGACCATATAATGTATCCATCCTTCTTGGTTATATAAATGTGGGGCCTGAGATTGATTTGTGCAGAAAAGCCCTTGTATATCATAATGTCCCAAATGCACGGAATCGATGGCCGGGTCGCTCACGGTTTTGCTTTTGAGCAATGAAACGGTATTTGAATTGATGCTTTGCGTAAAATACATGGCACCTCCTTCCACATCTATCAGGTAGAGGGTGTCTTCAATTTGTATAAGGCCCGAGGGGCTCACTATCGTGGCAAATTCCTCCATATCAACCGGTCGCGCTTCCCACTTATTTTGTTCAAAAGTATCCGTGGCTGCGTTGAGCTTATCTTCATAGAATTTGCGCATAGATACAAAGTTATATTCGTATTCGAATGCTGCAAGTGCACTATCTCCGCCATTCTCCAGGTCGTTCATTGTGGAGATCAGAGCCGAGGTGTCGGCAAATACCAAAAACGTATCTATCGCTGATTTAGCCACTCCGGTTTTATTTGCTTCTTTAACTGTTAAGGAGTTTTTAATATTGTTCAATGAATATTTTTGACAAGCCTGAAATAGCAGGGCAAGACAAAAGAGGGTCAGGTAAGATTTGAAGTAATTCATAATCAATTAACTAAAAGTGAAGAAATGCATATTCTTTTAAAGCTTTTTTGATTCTGACCTCAAAGCGTGGTGCTAAGAAAAAAAAATAACTCTAATATGCAAGGATTTTGAAATAAAAATTGGCATCATGTAAGAAAATAGCAAAGAAATGCAAATAGGCTTGATTCCTTTATGTCACTTTTTAATTCTTTTACTCATTAATAGCTCTATAAAATTTGAAGAGTGCACCCTTTTCGCTTGCGTAAAAAATGCTGAGAAAGGCAAGATGACTGGCTGTTAATAATCGGCCTGGCGTTTCGTAAGCGGGCACCTGCAGGAAGAGTGCTGCGTATAATTATCCACTGTTCGAAGCCTTTCGAAGAAAGGCAAGCTTGGAGAATTTAGCAGCCGAATCCCTGGCAGATCGCTGAGAAATGCAGCCTTGATTTTTTGCTTACTTTTTGATCAAGCAAAAAGTAAGAGAAAAAGAAGTACGGAGTGCAGATATTAAAACAAATTGCGAATTGTTCAATCACTCCGTGATTTTCCTAATGAGCATGGGAGATTGTAGCCCTCCTCAAAAAAGAATAAAATACTGGTCGGAGCCATATCTACTCAGACGAGAAGCCTTACCGGCTCTTCGAGGAGTTCCTTCAGGGTTTTGAGGAAGCGGGAGCCTACGGCACCATCAACAGCGCGGTGGTCGCAGCTGAGAGTGACTTTCATCAGGTGGGCTACTTTGATCTCACCGTCTTTTGCAACGGCTTTTTCTTTAATAGCTCCCACGGCCAGAATGCAGGCATCGGGTGGATTGATAATGGCCGTAAATTCTTCAATGCCGAACATGCCGAGGTTGCTGATAGTAAATGTATTGCCCTGAAACTCTTCGGGTTGCAGTTTGCGTTCGCGAGCTTTATCTCCGAGTTCGCGCACTTCACCGGCAATTTGCGAGAGTGATTTTTGATCGGCAAAGCGAACCACCGGCACCACAAGACCCTCGTCAATGGCCACGGCCACTCCGATGTGAATGTGTTTATAGTAGCGCAACTTATCGCCCATCCAACTGACGTTGACGTCCGGGTTTTGGTGCAGGGCTGCGGCAGTGGCTTTGATAATGAGGTCGTTGAAGGAAATCTTGACGGGCGAGATTTTATTCATGCTTTTGCGGGCTTCCACGGCCCGGCTCATGTCTATCTCCATGGTGAGGTAGAAGTGAGGTGCGGTGAATTTACTTTCGGAAAGCCTGCGGGCAATGGTTTTGCGCATCTGCGAGAGGGGCTTGTCTTCGTATGCTTCGGTAGCGACAATGCTGCCGGCAACGGGGGCAGCCGGAGCCGGAGTATAGTTTTCGATATCGCGTTTCACGATGCGTCCGCCTTCACCGCTTCCTTGAATGAGTTGCAGGTCGATGCCTCGTTCGGATGCCATCTTGCGTGCCAGAGGCGAAGCTTTGATTCTTCCGCTTTCTTCGCTGGCCTGAATCGCAGGTGCGTGCTCAGGAGCAGATGGCTTAGTAGGTACAGAAGCTGTCTCACTGGCGGCAGGAGCTTTTTCTGCCGATTTGCTCTCTGTAGCAGGAGGCGTGCTTTGGGCTTCAGCCAGAATTTTCTCCACATCTTCGCCTTCCTCACCAATAACGGCAATGAGCCCTTCCACCGGTATGGCCTGACCTTTGGGGGCCAATATCTTGAGCAGCACCCCATCCCAGTAACTTTCCAGGTCCATCGTGGCTTTGTCGGTTTCCACTTCGGCCAATACGTCACCTACCTGAATTTTGTCACCTTCCTTCTTGTGCCATTCTACGATGACCCCTTCTTCCATTGTATCACTCAGTCGGGGCATTCTTATAAGCTCAGCCATGCTTCTTGTTTTCGGGGTTATAATTTGAGCGTCAAAATTAATCCTTTATCATGAAAAAAATAGAAGGAGTACCCATCGCTTCATTTAGAAATCGGGTTCGAGGCCCAATTTTTGACGAAAGAGTTCAAAATCTGGATTCTGCTCGTGCAAAAGCTGCATTTTTTCCTTTACGGTGTAATGTTTTGCTTCGCCTGTATCGCGGGCATCGAGAGAGGGATCCACATCTATTACGAATTCGAGGCTGTTGGTCTGCAACTCGGTGTTTAGGAAGTCCAGCAAATCGATGCGGGCGCTATTCATGAGTTCGGCTTGTACACTGTTGGCTACCATAAATTGTATCCGGTATCCATCACGGAGCTGTGGTTTGTAATGCTTTAATATGGTATGCAAGCTGACATCGTCCCGTCCGTTCATTTCTTCACGCAGTTTTTCCCAGGCTATCAGGAAACGCTCTTCGGCTATCTCGGGACGAGGCGGCTGCTTTTTGGGTTGGGTGCTTGCTTTCTCTGCGGCTGCCTTCCGTTCGCGAAGAAGCTCTTGCATCAGCTCTTCATGTGAGCGAAGCTTGCCTTTTTTGGCTTGGGGGGGCTGTGGTGTATTGACTTTCTCGTCAGCTTGCTCTTTAAGATCCCTTGCCTTTGCCAGTTTGGCTTCCGTCTCCGCGAGGGGGGCATCCTTTTCTTTATTCTTGTCTTGCGAGTAAGAAGGGGCTGGCTCCGAAGTTTTATTTTCTTCTACAGGCTTAGGCGCTCTTTTTTTTTTGAGGGCCGCATCGTTGGGCAATTCAACTTCGGGCGATTCCATCGCACGGTAGAGGTAGCAAATCTTCAGTAGAGCCAGTTCGATACCCAGTCGCTTGTTTTTGCTGTAACGGTATTCGATAGCGGCTTTGTTGGCCAGGTCGAGGGCCGATAGCAGCAAGCCCGCAGGGATATAAGCCGCCTGTTCGGCATAGCGGGTTTTGAGGTTTTCGCTCAACTCCATAAGTGGCAGGGTTTCCTTTTCCTTGCACATAAGCAAGTCGCGGAAGTGTTGGGCAAGGCCGTTAATGAAGCTTTCGCCATCAAATCCCATGCGGAGAATTTCATCGAAATAGCCCAAGAGCTGAGCGTGGTCTTCGCTGACAATGGCTTCGCCTATGCGGAAATAATAATCATAGTCGAGGATATTCAGATTGCGCAGCACCTGTTCATAGCTGAGACGGCCATCCGAGAAACTCACGAGGCGGTCGAAAATGGAGAGGGCATCGCGCAGGGCACCATCGGCTTTTTGTGCGATGATGTGCAGGGCATCTTCCTCATATTGCAACTCTTCGCGGGCAGCTACTTCTTTGAGTTGGGCCACGATGGCCGGCACCTCGATGCGCTTGAAGTCGAAAATCTGACAACGCGAGAGGATAGTCGGCAAAATGCGGTGTTTTTCGGTGGTGGCAAGAATAAATACGGCATAGGGAGGCGGCTCCTCAAGGGTTTTCAGAAAGGCATTGAAGGCCTGTTGTGATAGCATGTGCACCTCATCGATAATATAGATTTTGTATTTGCCGCTCTGGAGTGGATAGCGTACCTGCTCGGTGAGGGTCCGCATATCATCTACCGAATTGTTGGAGGCGGCATCGAGCTCGTGAATGTTGAATGAGGCCTGCGATTGAAAGGAAAGGCATGACGGGCATTTACCGCAAGCTTCGCTGCCATCGAGAGGATTTTCGCAATTAATGCTTTTGGCCAATATGCGAGCGCAGGTAGTCTTGCCTACCCCTCGCGGGCCACAAAAAAGATAGGCCTGGGCGATTTTGCCACCGGCTACGGCATTCTTTAAGGTACGTACGATGTGATCCTGCCCCACCACTTCATCAAAGCGCTTAGGGCGGTATTTTCGTGCGCTTACTATATATTTGCTCATCGGAATTAAAGTTATGGCATTGCCGTATGCCGGGCAAATTTCCAAAAAAATAAAAGTTTTTATTCCCTATTTATTGATTATTTCTATCTTTGCATTCCGTTTTAAATCAAGGCGTTAAAAATCAAGCGGTAATATGCAGAATCAGTATGAATTAATGGTCATTTTTACTCCCATCCTGAACGAGGACGAATTAAAGCGTTTGTCCGGGGAATATGTAAAATATATTGAAGACAACGGTGGCGAATTGGTACACCGGGAGGATTGGGGCTTGCGACAGTTGGCCTATGAGATCGACCACAAAACTACGGGAATCTATCACCTCTTTGAATTCAAAGCTCCGGGATCACTGATCTCCGAGTTGGAGCTTCTGCTCAAGCGGGATGACAATGTGATGCGATTTCTGACGACCCGTCTCGACAAATATGCAGTGGAATGGAACAAAACCCGCAGAGAGCGCAAAGCAGCTAAAGCAAACGAAGTAAAAGAAACACAAACCGAAGAAGCGTAAGAATATGGCCAACAACAAACAGGATATCAAATTTTTGTCTTCTCCCAATATCGGGAAAACGACCAAAAAATACTGCCGCTTCAAGAAAGCCGGTATTCGCTATGTAGATTACAAAGACCCCGAATTCTTGAAAAAGTTTGTAAATGAACAAGGCAAACTGCTTCCGCGCAGAATCACGGGCAATTCCCTCAAGTTTCAAAGAAAAGTGTCTGTAGCTGTCAAAAAAGCACGCATTCTGGCGCTTATGCCTTTTGTAACCGATCAGTACAAATAAATAAAAGTAAAAACAGCAATGGAGATCATCTTGCTTGAAAATATCGATAACCTGGGATACAAGAACGAAGTGGTTGACGTGAAGCCGGGTTATGCACGGAATTATCTGATTCCTAACAAAAAGGCGAAAATCGCTGACAAGACCAATAAAAAGGCCCTGGAAGAGATGCTGCGCCAACAAAAGCTGAAGCTGGAAAAAGAAATGGCCGGTTACCAGGCCCAGGCCGAGAAGATCCGCAATACGGAGATCACCGTGGGAGCCAAAACCGGCACCAGCGGCAAAATTTTCGGAAGTATTACAAATGTTCAGCTGGCCGAAGCCATCCGCGAACAAACGGGTGTACAGGTGGATCGCAAAAAAATCATTATCAAAGAAGAGGTGAAGACCACCGGAAAATTCGAAGCGCAGGCCGAATTGCACAAGGATGTGAAAGCTGACTTTGTCTTTAAAGTAGTGGCCGAGTAATACGGAAAAATATAACAGTAGCCCTGTGAATATACTTCACGGGGCTTTTTTTTGTCTATTTCTCAGCCGAAAGGAGTAAATAGCTGAAAATGGCCTGCCTTCTCAGGTATCTGCCCTGCTGAATTTGAAAACCGGCAGCCTTCAGGGCATTACGAAATTCTTTTTCGTCCATCTGATGGGGATGCAAAATGTCGCCCGGAATGAGACGGAAGAGCCTTCTAAGCACTTTGTAGCGATGCACATCGCTGCTAATCACCAGTTTGCCCCCCGATTTGAGGGAGGCATGGAGCCGATGAAGCACCGCGGACAGGTTCTGTACATGGTTGATGGCATTGATACAGAAGATCAGGTCGAAGCGGGCATGCGGCAGATAGTCTTCGAGTCGCTGGCTGTGAAATTCCACATTGGAATAGTTGGAAGATGAGAAATGGGGCAGTCTTTCGTAAGTCGGCAAGAGAGGATCAACGGCCGTTACACGAGCCTTGCGATAATACATAAAGATGCCAGCCGGCCCGCATCCGGCATCCAGGATATCAAGCTTGCTGCGGTCGGAGGCCCAATCGGGCAAGGAATGGACAAGGCGCTCCCAGTAGTCCTTTTTCCAGTTACGGTAGTCTTCTGCCGATTTATTTCGCAGATAGTTTTTCCACCACTGCCTTTCGGCAAATTGGGCAGTTTTCCATCTTTTATCGCTGACTTGCATCTGCTTTGCCCCTATCTTTGTGAGATCTAAACTATTTCATTCTCATCGCAATAGGAAAGATGCCGGAAAAAGAATTGGAAAAAGGACTGGTGCTGGCGTTTCTACCCCGAGTGGAGGGTGAGGAGGGCATACGCTCGTTCGAGCTTTACCTACACCACGGCCTCGAAGGTGGCCTGGCGGCCAAAGTACAGCTCAGGAGCTTCGGTATATCGGATAGGGAAAATGAATTTGTCTGCCAACCGCATGATACGGTGCGCATCGGGGAGCTGCCTTTTGATGCACTGAATGAGGCGCCTCTCTTTTCATTCAAACTTAGAAGTGCGGATGGCAAGGCCAAACATCGGCTGGATCTGAAGCTGCGCCCCAAGTCCTTTTTTAAAAAACTGGGTGCTTGCTCCTGGCTCCATTCCCAGGCCTACCTCTTTCTTCTCATGGCGACATGGCCGCCTATCGGCATACCTGAAAAAAAAGAATGGAAAAAGCTGGATACTGAATGGAAAACGAGGACTTCGAGGGCCCGCCACGAGCGCCTGCTCGAGAAGGCCCGGATGCAGGACTTCATCGACTTGCACGCAGAGAAGCTCTTTAAGTCGACACAGGGTAAGAGCAGCCGTGAGATACTGGAAGCCCAGTTGAAAAGCTTTGAATCCTTTCTCGATAAAGCGGTATATCATGGTCTCGACCGCATATACATCGTACATGGCCACGGCAAGGGGCGCCTGCGCAGAGAGGTTCATCTCATACTGGAGGAATACCCCCATGTGGAGCGTTATAATGTAAATTACAACCCCCGTTTCGGCATGGGTGCCACGGAAGTATTACTGAAATAGAACCAATAAGCATTAAATTTGATTACAAGGTAGGGCTGCAAATCGACCTGTCGCCTTTTTTGTAGGGAAAGGGAGGAAAGTCCGGGCCACGCAGAGCACCACACCACCTAACGGGTGGCTGTTTCGATTTTCGGAGCAGAGCAAGTGCCACAGAAAATAACAGCCGCGAGGCAATGGTGAAAATGTGCGGTAAGAGCGCACAGGGCCGGGTGGTAACATTCGGACCGGGTAAACCTTGTGGGTGGAAAGGCCAAGCAGACCGGTAAATTCCTTTTGGAATTTGAACATGGCTCGTGTTTTTCAGCTTGCTGAAAACCGGTCGGGTGGGCCGATTGATCCCGATTGTGAGATCGGGACAAGATAAATGACAGGGGTCGGCTTCGGCCGATACAGAACCCGGCTTACAGATTTGCAGCCCTTTCTTTTTCTTGCCTTATTTTTACAGCAATCAAAGTGAGAAAATGGCCAATATTTTAATAGTAGATGACGAAAGAAGTATCCGCAACACTCTGCGTGAGATACTGGAATATGAGAAGTATAAAGTAGATGAAGCCCCCGATGGACCTGCAGCGATCAAATTGATAAAAAACAATGATTATGATGTGGTGTTGCTGGATATCAAGATGCCCAGGATGGACGGCATGGAAGTGTTGGAAAAAATCAAGGACATCAATCCTGAAGTGCCTGTGATTATGATATCGGGCCACGGTACAATTGAAACGGCCGTAGAAGCCGTCAAAAAAGGCGCCTATGACTTTATCTCAAAGCCACCGGATCTGAACAGGCTGCTGATTACTATACGCAATGCACTGGACAAGTCGAATCTAATCACCGAAACGAAGATTCTGAAAAGACAGGTAAGCAAAACCCGCGAAATACTGGGAGAATCACCGGCTATCCAAAAGATTAAGGAAACCATCAAACGCGTAGCTCCTACTGAGGCGCGGGTATTGATCACAGGCGAAAACGGAACAGGCAAAGAACTGGTTGCACGCTGGATTCATGAGTTGAGCAACCGGGCCAAAGGGCCTTTGGTAGAGGTCAACTGTGCAGCTATTCCAACGGATTTGATAGAAAGCGAACTCTTCGGCCATGAAAAAGGAGCTTTTACCTCGGCCATACGGCAGCGCATCGGCAAGTTCGAGCAGGCCAATGGAGGAACCCTTTTTCTGGATGAAATTGCGGATATGAGTCTGGCAGCGCAGGCCAAAGTGTTGCGGGCATTACAGGAAAATCGCATTACCCGTGTGGGCAGTGATAAGGATGTAACCGTGGATGTGCGGGTAGTGGCGGCTACCAACAAAGACCTGATAAAGGAAATTGAGGAAGGACGCTTTCGCATGGACCTCTACCACCGTCTGAGTGTGATTCTCATTCATGTGCCTTCGCTCAATGAGCGCAAGGATGACATTCCGCTTTTGGCTGAGCGTTTTGTGAAAGAAATCTGTGAAGACAACAAAATGCCTTATAAAAAAGTCACACCCAAGGCCTTGCTGGCGCTCCGTGAGATTGAGTGGAGTGGTAATATAAGGGAGTTGCACAATGTGATCGAACGCCTTGTGATTCTTTCGGAAGATAAAATAACGGAAGATGATGTCAATCGTTACGTATTCTCTACTGCTGCCAAGCAAGACCCCGTGGAGATATTCGAAAGTTTCTCACGCTTTCAAGAATACAAAGATTTCATGGAGAAAAAATTCATTGAGTTTAAGCTGAAATCCAATAATTGGAATGTGTCGAAAACCGCGGAAGAGCTGGATATTCAGCGCAGCCACCTTTACAATAAAATAGATAAGTACGACCTGAAACGCAGCGTTTAGATTTCAAATGACCGGCCGGGAGCCGAGAGAAAGCTTTCGGGAAAGATTTCCCGGGCTTCATCAAGCAGAGGATCCAGGTCGCGATATTTGGCTGAAAAATGCCCCAATACCAGTTTCCTGGCTCCCGCCAGGGATGCAATGCGTGCCGCCTGCTTAGCCGTTGAATGATAAGTTTCTTCAGCTCTTCGGGCATCTTCTTCCATAAAAGTGGCTTCGTGGTAGAGCAAGTCGACACCTTGAAGTATTTCGGCAAGGGCTTCGATATAGTGGGTGTCCGTCACATAGGCAAAGCTTCGGGGGGGACGTCCTTCCCGGGTCAGTTCGTCATTCGGAATCAGGCGCCCATCGGCTGTAATGAAGTCGCTGCCCATGCGGATTTTCTCTATTTCTTCGACAGGTACTCTGTATTCGGCCAGCTTTTCAGCCCGTATCTTTCTGCTTGTTTTTTTCTCACGAAAAAGAAAGCCCCGGCAGGGTATACGGTGAACCAAGGGGAAATCGCTAAGCGCATATTCCATTTCATCCAAGAGAAGGGAACTGCCTTTCTCTTGCAATTCATGAAAATGAAGCGGAAAACGAAAGCGATGACCCGACATTTGCATTTCCATTTCAATGACTTCTTTGAGCGGAGCGAAGGTGTAAATGTGCATCTCCTTTTGATGATGAAGAAGATTAAGTGTATTGAGCAACCCCGAAAGGCCCAGGTAATGATCGCCATGGAGGTGACTGATGAAAATATGACGAATGCGGCTTCGTTTGATGCCGAGGCGCATCATTTCTATCTGTGTGCCCTCTGCACAGTCGAAGAGAAAATAGGAATCATTGTAGTTCAGTATATGTGCCGAGGAAATGCGACCGTAAGCGGGAACAGCAGAACTATTGCCAATGCTCTTGAAGCGAAAGGTCATTCCTCCTGATTGAAATCGCGCTCAAGTTCTTCCATCTTAATGTAATCGACACTCTCACTTACTGTGGGGATAATATTGAGTACCGGCTCCAACTGTGAGATTTCAATAAGACGCTTGACCTGGTCATTGAGGCCGGTCAGAATGAATGTTCCATTGACTTCTTTGCATATCCTGTTTCCGATTAGGATCGCACTCAGACCCGAAGAATCAATGTGTGCCACATTGGAAAGGTCGAGAATAATATTCTTAATACCTTCGGTATTGAGCATGATCAACTCGGTCTTCAGTTGGGGGGCATTGCTTGAAAGAAGTTTTTCATCGTCTATCTTTAAGATGCTGTATTTGTCGTTTTTGTCGATGGTGAATTTCATGGCTATAATATTTGGCAAAAATTTAGGGTCACATTGTCAGTTATTAAACATATTTGCGATTAGCACCTGACAAAATCGAACTAATTTTGCCCCGTTGCGGGTATAAATTTAAGAAAAGCAAAGAATTTAAAAATTGTCACAATTTTTGTTCATTATACTGAAATGTTAGGAAAACACATACTTTAGAACTACAATTGATCATTACCTTTAAGGAATTACTAAGAACGTGATGATGTTGTAAATAGTACATCCTCCTGATTGCAGGAGATTAAAAGATAGGAGATAAAAAAATGGAAGCAAAATTTTCGCCAAAAGTTAAGGAAGTGATATCCTTTAGTCGTGAGGAGGCCTTGCGTCTCGGGCATGATTATATAGGAACCGAGCATTTATTGCTTGGCTTGATACGGGAAGGCGATAGCATGGCTATAAAAGGGCTGAAATTGCTCGATGTGGACGTAGTGTTGCTGCGCAAATCACTCGAGGATGCTATTAAAGACAAGGCAGTGCGGAAGTCATATAATGCCGGCAACTTGCCGCTGACAAGGCAAGCCGAGAAGGTACTGAAGATAACCGTACTGGAAGCCAAGATATTTAAAAGTGACATGATCGGAACCGAGCACCTGCTGCTCTCAATTTTGAAAAATAAAGACAATATTGCCACGCGCATACTGAACCAATTTGATGTGGATTACGAAACCTTCAAAGCGGAATTGGAATATATGAAGCACGAGATCACGGATGAGTTGACCAACGATCCATCGGAAGAGGAGTCCTTCGAAGAAGAAAAAAGAAGTTATGGATCAACGAAAAAAGCATCGTCTATCAAATCGAAAACACCGGTTCTGGATAACTTCGGCCGCGACATTACACGGCTGGCAGAAGAAAACGAATTGGATCCGATTGTAGGTCGTGAGACTGAGATCGAGCGAGTTTCGCAAATACTGAGTCGAAGGAAAAAGAATAATCCCATTCTCATTGGAGAACCAGGAGTGGGAAAAACCGCCATTGTCGAGGGTCTGGCTCTGCGCATCATCAATCGCCAGGTATCCCGGGTGCTTTTCAATAAGCGCATCGTGATGCTCGATCTGGCTGCTCTGGTGGCCGGCACAAAGTACCGCGGCCAGTTTGAAGAGCGCATGAAGGCCATCATGAACGAACTGGAGAAAAACCGTGATGTCATCCTTTTTATCGATGAAATACATACTATCGTAGGAGCTGGAGGAGCAACCGGCTCTCTCGATGCATCCAATATCTTCAAACCGGCACTGGCCCGGGGCGAGTTGCAATGCATTGGTGCTTCTACCCTCGATGAATATCGACAGTATATCGAAAAAGATGGAGCCCTTGACAGGCGATTCCAGAAAGTACTGGTCGACCCGCCTTCCTCTGAAGAGACGGTACAGATTCTGGAAAATATTCAACCGAAATACGAAGAATATCACAACGTGAGCTATACCGATGATGCCATTAAAGCCTGTGTGAAGTTGAGCAATCGATACATTACCGACCGCTTTCTCCCCGACAAGGCCATCGATGTGCTGGACGAAGTGGGAGCTCGTGTTCACCTTAAGAATATTCATGTGCCCGAGTCCATCCTGACGCTTGAAAAGAAAATCGAAGAAATTAAGGAAGAGAAAAGTCAGGTGGTGAAAAGCCAACGCTATGAGGAAGCGGCCAAACTGCGTGATAAGGAAAAACGTCTGCTCGAGGAATTGGATCAGGCACGCAAAGACTGGGAAGAGCAAGTAAAGCACGAGCGCTATCCTGTCACCGAAGAGGACATCTCGGAAGTGGTGGCCATGATGACGGGCATTCCTGTGAAGCGGATCGCCCAAAGCGAAAGCAAACGCTTGCGCAATATGAAAGAAGACCTGCAAAAGAGCATTATAGGCCAGGATGAGGCTATTGCAAAAATTACGAAAGCCATTCAGCGCAACCGGGTAGGCCTTAAAGATCCCAAGAAACCCATTGGAAGTTTTATATTTCTGGGACCAACGGGTGTAGGAAAAACCGAGCTGGCCCGCGCGCTTTCGCGATATCTATTTGATACCGAGGATGCGCTGATACGAATTGATATGAGCGAATACATGGAGAAATTCAGTGTGTCACGGTTGATAGGAGCACCTCCGGGCTATGTGGGCTATGAAGAAGGCGGTCAACTGACCGAAAGAGTGAGAAGAAAGCCTTACTCGGTGATTCTCCTCGATGAGATAGAGAAAGCCCATCCGGATGTGTACAATATCCTGCTTCAGGTACTCGATGACGGTATGCTCACCGATGGACTAGGAAGGCGTGTGGATTTTAAAAATACACTGATCATCATGACCTCCAACATCGGAGTACGACAACTGAAAGACTTTGGACAAGGCGTAGGATTTACTACCAAAGCCAAAGCCGATTCGGCCGATGACTATACCCGGGGTGTGATTCAGAATGCTCTTAAGAGAACATTCTCACCCGAGTTTCTGAACCGTATTGACGATGTGGTGATTTTCAATAGTCTGAATCGTGAGCACATTCATCGAATTATTGATATTGCAATGAAAGATGTGTTGGCTCGTCTGGAAAATCTGGGCTACACCCTGCATCTCAAAGAGAGTGCAAAAGACTTTCTTGCCGAAAAAGGATATGATCCGCAATTCGGAGCCAGGCCGCTGCACAGAGCGATCCAAAAATACCTGGAAGACCCGCTTGCCGAGGCTATCCTCAATAATGAGTTTGCTGAAGGAGCAGTGATAGAGGTAGAAAAAAACAAAGATGCCGAGGAGTTGGTGCTTAATCTGAAAAGCAAGAAGAAAAGCAAGAGGAAGAGCGGAGGTAGTGCGGATGAAGCAGAAGAAGAGGCAGAAACCAGCGAAAGCAAATAGAGGAATAATTGAAGCAAGAAAAAACCCGGACATAAGTCCGGGTTTTTTGTTTAAACAAGATGTCACGTCCTGAAATAGCATGCTTTCTTTCAGACGAGGTTCATGATTTCTTCGCTCACACCGGTAAAAGAAAATCCTCCATCATGAAAAAGGTTTTGCATCGTCACCATACGTGTGAGGTCGGAAAACATGACTACACAATAGCGTGCACAATCATCGGCTGAAGCATTTCCCAGAGGCGACATTTTATCAGCATAGCTGAGGAATTTGTCAAATCCTGTCACGCCTGTGCCGGCCGTAGTGGGTGTGGGCGACTGGCTGATGGTGTTCACGCGCACTTTTTTTTGTTTTCCGAAGTGATATCCAAAACTACGGGCAATGGACTCGAGTAGAGCCTTTGCATCCGCCATGTCATTGTAACTCGGAAAACTGCGTTGTGCAGCAATATATGAAAGGGCCAGAATGGATCCCCATTCATTCATGGCGTCCATGTGGAGGGCTGTTTGCATTACCTTATGGAAAGAAAGAGCGGAAACGTCCAGTGTTTTCATATAGAAATTGTAGTTCAAGTCCGTATAGGGGCGTTTTTTTCGCACGTTGGGCGACATCCCTATGGAATGAAGTACAAAGTCTATCTTTCCACCCAGCGTTTCCATGCTTTCGGCAAAAAGTTTTTCCAGGTCCTCTACATTGGTTGCATCAGCCGGAATCACTACGGTTTCACATTTCGCGGCCAGTTCTTGAATTGCGCCCATGCGCATGGCAACCGGGGCATTGGTAAGGGTAAAGGTAGCGCCTTCGGCAAAGCACTGCTCGGCCACTTTCCAGGCTATCGAATTTTCATCCAGTGCTCCGAATATGATTCCTCTTTTACCTTTTAGTAAATTATTTGACATAGTTGTTTGGGTTTTGAAACTGTAAAATTAGGATTTAATGGGCTAAGAGTTCACGTGCGTTTTCAAGAGCGGCCTCACTCGGGTTTTCTCCGCTCAGCATCCGTGCGATTTCCTGCATTCTTTCGGCTTCAGTGAGCGTTTTGATATGGGTAAGCGCTCGCAGTCCACTTGTTTCTTTGAATACCAGAAAATGCCTGCTTCCCAGTGCGGCAATCTGGGGCAAATGGGTAATGGTCAGAACCTGATGCCTTTCTGAGAGTTTTTTCATCAAAAGGCCTACTTTGCGGGCGGTTTCACCCGATATGCCGCTGTCGATTTCATCAAAGATGAGTGTAGGCAAAGCAGTGTTTGCAGCTACCAGCGACTTGATGACTAGCATAACCCGTGATCGTTCACCACCGGAAGCTATTTTGCCGAGCTCACGCAAATCGTGGCCTTTATTGGCACTGAAGTAGAACGTAAAGCGATCAATACCATTGGGCCCCGCTTCTTTGAGCTCTTCCCGTTTGACTTCGATGTGGCCATTGGACATGCCGAGTTCCGGAAGGAGTTTGGTGGCTTCGGACTGAAAAATGCGTGCTGCACGCTGACGTGCCCTGCTCAGTTGCAGGGCCTTCTTTTGCACCTGCTTGCCCAGTTCCTCGCTTTTCATTTTGAGGGTGCTCAGGTCGTATTCGGCTTGTTCTATGCTCCTTATTTTTTGTTTAAGATCATCCCTGATGGCCAGCAGGGCCTGGAGGTTTTCGGCCTGATGCTTCATTTCGAGACGATTGAGCAGGTTCAACCTTTCTTCTATCTCGCGTATGCGCATTTCGTCATATACAATTCCACTTTCCATAATTTTTAACTCTCTATGGATGTCGGTCGTTTCGATAAAGACGCTTTCAAGCCTTTCGAGAAGTGCTTGGGTCGGAGCATGATAGCGGACTGCCTGTCGCAGAGCTGCGAGCACTTCATTGAGTATCTGCTCTACAGATGACTCACCGCCACTCAGGCCTTCAATGGCTCGGTAGAGTTCAGACTTTACGCTTTCGGCATGGGTCAACGATTGTAATTCACTTTCCAGATTATCTTTCTCTTCCGGGTTCTCAATGCCAGCCTCTTCAATTTCCCGAAGTTGAAAATTTAGATAATCTAGGTTTCGTCCGGCTTCGGCAGCGGCCTTTTCGAGCGTCTCTAATTCACGGCAAAGCGCACGATAACGTTGATGGAGTCCGCGGTAGGTATCCAGGGCCTCCTGATGACCCGCCAGGCTATCGATGACGGCAAGCTGGAAGTCGCTATCGCCCAGGTCGTGTTGCTCCTGTTGCTGATGAAGGTCGATGAGCCGGTTTCCCAAGGCTTTTAATGTAGTGAGGTTTACCGGTGTATCATTTATGAAAGCTCTTGATTTTCCGTTTTTATTGATCTCTCTTCGTAAAATACTCAACTCCTCATAGTCGAGGTCGAATTCTTCGAAAAAGGAATCTAGGCCATATTTGCGAATGTCGAAACGTCCTTCCACAATGCATTTTTTGCCGGGGTCGAAGAGAACTTCCCGATCGCTGCGCTTTCCAAGGATAAGACCGAGTGCTCCCAGCAGTATGGACTTTCCGGCACCTGTTTCTCCGGTAATGATAGAGAGCTGGTCGGGAAAGTCGATATGCAGTTCACTAATCAGGGCATAATTCCATATGTGCAGACTTCGAAGCATAGATCGGATTGTTCACTACGAAAATAGAAAATATGATGGGAGTGGAAAGCGTCCAGCAGGTAATCAGCGGAGGAGCTTTTCATATTTGTTGGCATTTGCAATGTCAATCACTTGCATGTAATTGAAGGCCTCTTTCTTTTGATCGGGACGTGCGTTGCCGAAAATTTCCAATATCTCGTCAGACTTGGCTGTACGGAATATTTGTACGATCATGGAGTTCGGGTTCTCTTTTTCAATGCGGGCTAAAAGTTTAAGGGCTTCAAGAATTGCTGCCGTTGCTTCCTCTTTGTTTTCATACATCTTATCAAGGCCCTCAAAATGATAGAGAAATAATGCCTTATGATAATCTGAAAATTGGGGGGAAAGGAGGTTGTCGATCAGCCAGAAGCGGTTGCGTCTTCCCTCAAAGCTCTTCCATCCGCTGGCTTCAGAAGTCTGTGCCTGGTTCACAATGGTTTTGGCCTTCTGGAAATAAGGTTGACCGGCATTTTCTTCAAAGCTGTCAAAATCGAGCCCAATGATGATATAGGCATAATAAGCCAGCAGCGAGCTCAGGTTGTTGATGTACACATTTTCGCTGAATTCAATGTGCTGATATTGCGTGTAATTGAAGTCGAAAGATGGGTCGGAATAAGTGAAAATGACCGTCTTATAATCGCTGTTATACACCGGGCGGATGGATTGAATATTGGCCGTGGCGTTAAAACTGCCCGAGCTGTTTTCTTTGGTGATGGTGATGACAATGCGGCATTCGATGCGTTCTTCAGACGAAAAAGGGACGTTGGTCCACTTCTTATTATTCATGAAGTCATTGAGTGCATTTTCCAGATTTTGGAACAATGCCGGATCGGTGGTCTGAAGTTTGGGCGTTTCTACCTTGATCTCGCAATTCAGTTCCTGGGCCGCCACTAAAAATGGAGATGTGACTACGAAGAGCAGAATAAAAAGTTTACGCATGAATATACTTTATAAGATATTGTACAATATCGGCAGCGACTTCCCGCTTCGGCTTTAACTCGAATTTCGTGAAATTATTTTCTTTGTCGATAATGGTTATTTTATTGCTTTCGCTCTGGAATCCCGCTCCTTCATCTTCGAGAGAATTGAGAACAATAAAATCAAGATCTTTTTTCCTGATTTTTTCCTTTGCATTTTCTATGGCGTTGTGGCTTTCCAGTGCAAATCCAACCAGGCACTGATTCTTTTTCTTTTTTCTGGCCAGCGAGGCAATGATATCGGGGTTTTCTTCAAGTTCTATAACGGCTTTGCGGCCGTCTTTTTTTATTTTTTTCTTCTCCATTTTTTTGGGTCTAAAGTCTGCAACGGCTGCAGCTGCGATAAAAATATCGGCATTGGCAAAGGCATTCTCCGCGGCTCTAAACATTTCAAGCGCAGTTGTGACTTCAACAATGCGGTCAAGCCCCCGGGGAGCTTCAAGAGCTGTGGGTCCTTTGATGAGCACTACTTCTGCGCCTTTTTCTTTGAGTTTCATGGCCAGTTCAAATCCCATCTTACCGCTGGAGAAATTGGAGATATATCGCACCGGATCGATGGCTTCGATTGTGGGGCCGGCTGTTACAATTACTTTTTTGCCACGCAGTGGTTCTTCGGGATTAAAAAAGGCAATGACGGCTTCAAGTATATTTTCGGGTTCGGCCAGGCGCCCCTCTCCGATGAGCCCACTGGCCAATTCACCATATTCGGTATCCAGCAGCAGGTGTCCCCGATCTTTCAATTTTTGTAGGTTGCTTTGTGTGGCATGGTGCAGGTACATATCGAGGTCCATGGCCGGAGCTATCATAACAGGGCATCGGGCCGAAAGATAGGTGGCAAGAAGGAGATTGTCGGCACGACCGGTGGCCATGCCCGAAATGGTATGTGCACTGGCAGGTGCCACAATCATTAGCTCGGGCCAAAGTCCAAGCTCCACATGATTGTTCCATTCGGTCCCGTCATCGCTAACATATTCAACAAGGGCTTTTCGTTGGCTGAGTACCGAAAAGGAAAGAGGACTTACAAAACGCGTGGCTGATGGAGTCATAACGACCTGCAAATCAGCCCTTTCCTTGCGAAGCAGGCGGACAAAAAAAGCTGCCTTGTAGGCAGCTATGCTTCCGCTCACGCCAAGCAATATTTTTCTACCCTCGAGCCTTCTCATCTTATTCGCTGCTTAGCTCATCTTCACTTTCGTTATTCGGGTCGCGAAAGTAGGTCTCATTTCGCAGAAACTCTTCTTTTGCAAGAATGGCTGGGTTTGGAAGACGTTCGTAAAAACGGGATATTTCTATCTGCTCGCGGTTTTCCGATACTTCTTCAAGTGTGTCACTGCTGGTAGCAAATTCTTCCAGTTTGGCATGCAATTCTTCTTTCAGCGCTGCCGAAATCTGATTGGCTCGCTTGGCTATGATGGCAATGGATTTGTAAAGATTGCCCGTAGGTTTCTGGAACTCAATAAGATTTTGAGGGACCGCATCAGAGACAATGCCCTGTGCTAATTTTTTGATATCATTCATTGTTTAACTTTTTTTTGTCTGCTGTGATTTTAGAGCCGCACGGGCTTTTACATAAAGAATTTTTGCATCATTGATCCAGTTGCTTTCAGGATACTTTTGTTTAAAGCGCTTATAAGCCTCAATGGTTTCATTATATCTTTCAACCTGCTTGTTTTCTATGGAGTTTTTCGCAAAAAGGTATTTGCTTTTAACAATGAGAAACTGTACATATTCCGTCTCTGCTATATCCGGATATTCAAAAAGTAGGTTCTCAAAACTGATGGCAGCTGCCTGATATTGTCCCATGTCAAAGTATAGCTTGGCCGCATCAAAGGCCTTTTTTTCAAGTTTTTTTCGAAGCAGGCGGATATATTCGTTGGCCTGCGCCACTCTTTCGCTGTTGGGATAGGAATTGATAAAAAGCTGAAATGCATTGACGGCCTGTAGGGTATATTTCTGATCCAACTCTGGGTCAGGCGATACTTGATAGTAGGACTTCCCAACCATAAACATGGCCTCCTCAGCCTTTTCGCTTCCCGGATAGAAAGTGTAGAAGTTTTTGAAATTGTACGCAGCCATCAGGTAATTGCCCTGACCGTAGTGTGCATAGCAATAAATATAGTAGATGTCCTCCAATTCGGCCTTGCCGCGGTAAATGCTGATAAGCTCATCCAAGAGGGGGATGGCTTTGAAATATTTGCCCTGATTGTAATACTCTTTGGCCTTCTCATACTTCAGTTCTACATTGTCGCTTTTCAGCACTTTGTTGTAGTTGTCACAGGCTGAAGCAAAAAGAAGGGCGAATATGAGAGAGAAAAATGAGAGCTGCTTGATTTTCATGGGCTGCAAAATTAATAGTTAATACGCAGAATGGCAACGTTGCGTTGTTCGCTATAATATAAACGGTTTTATTTTTGGAAATTTTGAAGCTAACTTTGCATTTTACATTTAATCGTTGCATTATGGATTTATTCGAAAAATTACTACTTAATCCGGGACCGTTGGGGCAATATTCTGACATTGCCCACGGGTATTTTGCTTTTCCAAAGCTGGAAGGCCAAATCAGTAGTCATATGAAATTCAGGGGAAAGGATATGATCGTATGGAGTTTGAACAACTACCTCGGTTTGGCCAATGACCCGGAGGTGAGAGCAGCCGATGCTGAAGCAGCTAAAAAATGGGGTCTGGCCTATCCGATGGGAGCACGTATCATGTCGGGTAATACCACATACCATGAGCAACTAGAACATGATCTTGCCGAATTTGTCAGTAAAGAAGATGCCATGCTAATGAACTTCGGTTATCAGGGCGTCTTATCGCTTATTGATGCACTGGTAGATCGGAGAGACGTGATTGTATATGATGCCGAGTCACATGCCTGCATAATTGACGGAGTGCGTTTGCATCAGGGCAAGCGATTTGTTTTTGCACACAATGATATAGAGAATTTTGCCCGGCAAATGAAGCGAGCCAATGAGCGGGCGAAAGATACCGGGGGTGCCATCCTTGTAATTACCGAGGGCGTATTCGGTATGGGTGGAGACATGGGCAAGCTGAAGGAGATCGTTTCTTTTAAGAAAGAATATGATTTTCGACTATTTGTAGATGATGCACATGGATTTGGAACCATGGGTGCTACGGGAGCAGGAACAGGAGAAGAGCTGGGCGTGCAGGATGAAATAGACGTGTATTTTTCCACTTTTGCCAAATCCATGGCTTCGATAGGGGCCTTTGTGGCCAGTGAAAAGCCCATTATCGATTATCTACGTTACAACACTCGCTCTCAGATTTTTGCGAAATCCTTGCCGCTGCCAATTACGATTGGTAATATCAAGCGCCTCGAACTTTTGCGTACAAGACCGAAACTGAAACAAACTCTCTGGAGAAATGTACATATGTTGCAGGATGGGCTCCGTGCAAAAGGGTTTAATCTGGGCAAAAGCAACACTCCGGTGACACCGGTTTACCTGAGCGGGAATATCAATGAAGCTGCCAATCTGATTTTCGACCTTCGTGAAAACTATCGCATATTCTGTTCTGCCGTGCTCTATCCCATCATTCCAAAAGGGGAATTGCTGCTGAGATTAATACCAACAGCGGTGCACACAGTTGAAGACATAGAACGCACGCTTGAAGCCTTTTCGGCTATTGCCGACAAACTCAACTCCGGAGAGTACCGGAAAGAGAATGCCGAGGTACTGAAAAAGGTGAGAGAAACGGCTGCCGCTTCACACTAAAGCCAAAAAAAGATCAGAGAAAAGCGGAATGCTTGCATCCCGCTTTTCTTTTTTAAAGGCTATTTAATACTTTTTCAATTTCTTTTTGAAGTGCTTCGCTGGCGGGTGCCAGCGGAAGCCGAACGATGTTTTTCATAAGTCCTTTTGCAGCCAGTGCTGCTTTTATTCCTGCGGGGTTGCCTTCCCTGAAAAGAAGTGGAATGAGCTTCATTGCCCGGTAATGGAAATCACGGGCACTCTCAAACTGACCTTCCAGCGCTAGTTTGACCATATTTGAATAAATCCTTGTTTCGACATTAGCAACCACTGAAATGACCCCGTCCATACCCAATGCAATCATCGGAAGTGTCAGTGCATCTTCACCCGAAATGACCAGAAAATCATCAGGTTTTCCGCTGACAATTTGCATGCATTGCTCCAGATTTCCTGAGGCCTCTTTGATGGCAATGATGTTGTCAAAATCCTTGGCCAGGCGAAGGGTGGTCTCAGCGCTGATGTTTGAGGAAGTACGCCCCGGAACATTGTACAAAATGATGGGAACTTCACAGTTTTCACTGATGGCCTGGTAGTGTTGGTAGATGCCCTCCTGGCTGGGTTTGTTGTAATAAGGGCTTACCGATAGAATGGCATCTATACCTTTGAATGAATAATTGTGGATGGACCGGATAACTGCCTGCGTGTTGTTGCCCCCGAATCCGGCTACTACGGGTACCCGTCCTTTGACCGAAGAAACAGTAAAATCCATAACGGATACTTTCTCATCCTGATCAAGAGTGGCCGATTCTCCAGTAGTTCCCATGGTAACCACATAATCCACACCCCCTTCAATGACATGCTCGATAAGCTTGCCCAGGGACTCAAAATCTATACTGAAATCTTCATAAAATGGTGTAACCAATGCCACACCCGTACCCCGAAGTTTTTTGCTATCCATTGCCTTCCATCATTTTTAAATACTTAGAATAAGTGTCCAATAAATTCCTAATATCCGTATTCTTCTCACCTAAATTAATCATAAACTCAAAGCCTTCTTTAGCCATTGGAAAATCATTGAGCAGTGGACCCACCCGCATGTGGGCTTTCGATAGTAAGCTGAGGTAAAAAAGAGCCGGATTGAAAAGAGGATGTACATACAGCAGAATATCAAATTTTTTCTTCAGGAAATAATCCACCTCGTTGCCGCGAGGTTGAAAGAAAAAACCAACACTCCTCCGATTAAAATGAGGGTGATTAATGAGGTCAATGGTATGCTTTGCATCAATATAGCCCAGTACATCCACCTTTTTCCCTTCCTTCTTTAGCGTATCGCTGAAAGACTGAATGGCCACAAAGTTTGATGAATCACTGGCATCAAACAAAATGCCTATACTTTGTGCATTCCTCAGCAATACCGAGCGATGTACGTTTCCGGCTGCGGCCCATTTTTTCTTAAGGAGGCGTTTGTAAATGGCCAGTCGGATGTTGTAAAAAGCCATGGCTATTACTTGCTGCTAATTTTTTGGCGGCTCTTCTTCTTACTGAGATAATCGCTCAATGTGATTTCTTTCTCTGTTTTTTCTTTTACCCGGCCCATTTCCGCATATTTTTTTATGCGTTTTGCAATCCGCTCATTGGCATCCAATTCTTTTAGTGATTTAATTTCCTGAAGGATTTTTTTCTTCATTATCTGAGCCATTTTTTCCGGATTGGCATGGGCTCCACCAACGGGTTCTTTAATGACCCCATCAATAAGTTTGAACCTGTTCATGTGCTGTGGAGTCAGCTTGAGGGCTTCGGCAGCCTGCTCTTTGTAGTCCCAGCTCCGCCATAAGATTGAAGAACAAGACTCTGGAGAGATAACCGAGTACCAGGTATTTTCCAACATAAGTACACGATCTCCCAGGCCGATACCGATGGCACCACCTGAGGCTCCTTCGCCAATGACAATGCAGAGGATAGGCACCTTCAATTTGGCCATTTCGAAAAGATTTCGCGCAATCGCTTCGGCTTGCCCCCGCTCTTCGGCTTCCAGACCCGGATAGGCACCCGGTGTATCAATCAAAGTCACTATCGGACGATTAAATTTCTCTGCGAGCTTCATAAGCCGCAGGGCCTTGCGGTAACCTTCCGGATTGGGCATTCCAAAGTTTCGGTATTGCCGCAGTTTGGTGTTTATGCCCTTTTGATGACCGATAAACATGATTACTTCCTCATCTACTCTGCCAAAACCTCCAACAATGGCCTTGTCATCGGCAAAATGACGGTCACCATAGAGCTCCTGAAAAGATTGGCAGATTTCATTTAGATAAAAAAGTGTGTAAGGTCGTTTGGGATGCCTTGAAAGTTGTACTTTTTGCCAGCCCGTAAGGTTTTTATAAATGCTCTTTCGCGTTTCCTCGATTTTTCGCTCCAACTCTTTAATGGAATCCTCCACATTGATGTTGCCTTTTTCAGCTACTTCCCGCATTTTCTGAAGTTGTTCCTCCAGCTCAGCGATGGGTTGTTCAAATTCAAGATATTCCATAAGGTGAATGCTTGGTTAAAAGTTAATTGACAAAGTTCAAAAAATAAATTCAGAAATAAATTTATTTAGCTATGCTGTGAAAATTGAAAAGGGATTATATTTGCAAGCGCCTGGAAAAGCGGTGTGTTAGCTTTTAATTAGAACACATAGAGAAGGTCCGGTAGTTCAGCTGGTTAGAATGCCTGCCTGTCACGCAGGAGGTCGCGGGTTCGAGTCCCGTCCGGACCGCTAAAAAACCAAGTCCCAAAGGAGTACTCCTTTGGGACTTTTTTCATTATGCCATATGTCTTATAGGTTCTCGTATCGGCCAAATGAATTGGCCTGTACAAGGAAAAGGAATAGAAATATAGATCAGCAGCACCGGAAGCGATGATCTGCGAGTTCTTGATCTTCGCTTTCCAATCAAAATTTATATTGAATGCCAATAACAATGCCACTTGAAGAGTAATTGTTGGACATTTCCAATTCTTCTTTCGGCATGTTGGTGTCATAGTTCTGATTGAAGATGGCATTGTTGCTGTTGTTATCAATTTTCATCGTGTAATTCGTGCTACTTTCATAGGGCGTGCGGGTACTTATATCCTGCTCCACTCCGTTTTCCAGGACTTTCGTGACTTTCGAAGACTTTGTTTTTCCGCTTATGGCGGTACCCTGCAACTGCCCCGTTAATGAAAGATTTTCATTAAGTGCATAGCTAGCTCCGAGTCCGAAAAACATTCCCGGAGAGAAGGCATCTTTTCTCATGATGGTGACATCCTGTGAGGCGAAGGGAGACTCGCTGATCTGGCGGATGCGCGTGTTGTTGTATAAAGGTAGTTTTAGGCCAGCTTCGCCAAAATAGCGAACTTTGCTTTCCTTATTTCCTGAATTCAATCGAACTCCGGGTCCGATCGAAAGTCGCGAATATTTCATAAAATCATGATTATAGTAGCGATCTCCGGCATAGATTGCCGTGGATTCACCCACTTCCTGATCAAATCCACTGAAACAATCGCCACGGAGAATGAATTCGAAGAAATCACATATCTCAAATCCTGCAACCAGGTCGAGGTCGATTCCGGATCCCAGAGAGCCACAGATGACCTCATTTGAAAAATTGCTGCCATCAGAGTTGCTACGTGTGCCCAAAACTTCAGGCTTTCCGTGTGCGTAACCGCTTGATATTTGCAGACTTTGTGCCTGAATTGTAAAAGCACCAAAAATAATTAGGATAAAAGTCAGAGATTTCATAGTAATTAAAATTAACTTATATAATAAGTAGATAAATATATAAAAATAAAAAATATCATTAAAAAATATGAATAAAACATAATAAGAATTCGAAATGGCTGAATGAACTTCTTTCTATGCATTGTATTTTAGCGGTGTGAGTGATTCGGAAAAAAATGAGCTGAAATGGGATGGAAATGCGCTTGAGGCGCTGACCCTTCTGGAGTCATGTGAGAGACCTCTTTTTATTACAGGCAAGGCTGGCACGGGCAAGTCTACCTTGCTTCGATATTTTACTTCAAAGAACCGGGATAAAAATTTGGCTGTTCTCGCTCCAACCGGTGTGGCGGCACTGAATGCCCGCGGACAAACCATCCATTCTTTTTTTCGCTTTCCTCATCATCCCGTTCATTCTTCGCAAATAAAGAAAGTGTCGAAGACAAGACGCAAATTCTACGAGAACCTTGATATGATAATCATTGATGAAATATCTATGGTCAGGGCTGACTTGCTTGACAATATGGATGTGTTTCTTAGAAAGAACGGCCCCTCGCCAGGTATGCCCTTTGGAGGAGTTCGCATGGTTTTTTTCGGTGACCTTTTTCAGTTGCCCCCGGTGATTGCCCATGAAATTGAAGAGCAACTCATGGCGCTCCTTTATGAAACACCTTACTTTTTCAGTGCCTCCGTTTTAGAGAAAACGGGATTGAAGACCATCAGTCTGGAAAAAGTATACCGACAGAAGGACACCGAATTCATGGAGATTCTTAATGCCGTTCGGCACAACGACCTTCTGCCCAGGCAGTTAGAGCGGCTTAACTCGCGCTATATCCCTGATTTCAAGATACCGCAAGATGCCTTTTATATCACTCTGACGGCCACCAATCGTAAAGCTGCTTCCATCAATGAGCAACGCCTCGCAGCACTTGCAGGAAAGGAGTACTTCTATGAAGCAAAAAGAAGCGGCACCTTTCCCGATAGGCTCTCGCCCAATGACGAGGAACTAAAACTCAAAGAGGGGGCTCAGGTAATGTTCATTCGCAATGATCCCCAGCGAAGATGGGTTAACGGAAGTATCGGAAAGGTGAGCGGTATGGATGAAGACAAAGTACTGGTTGAACTGGTTGACAGTGGATTGGAGTATGAAGTGGAGAAGGTGGAATGGGAAATGTTGAAATATCAGTTTGACGAAAAAAAGCACACCATTGAAGCCGATGTCATCGGTACCTTCAGTCAACTTCCCATCCGCCCGGCCTGGGCCATTACTATTCACAAAAGCCAGGGAAAAACCTTTGAAAAGGTAATTATTGATACGGGAAGAGGAGCCTTTGCCTCGGGGCAAATATATGTGGCGCTCAGCCGCTGCACGAGTCTTGAAGGTATTGTGCTTAAACAGCGCATTCGTCCGGAGGAAATCAAAATTGACGAAAGGGTCCTGGAATTTGCAGCCAGTCAAAGGATATGAGGTAGGGGTACAATTGTATGAATTTTTTAATTGGTAGTTTCGAATTACCGGCCTCTGAATAGGAGTTATACTCAGAAGTACTTATACTTAACATTCTTTTTATTCCCTGAGCCACCATTTTTTAAGTACCGATTCAGTTGTTTTCCCCTGAGGAGAAAAGCCAGTTTGACGATTGGCCCATCGATGATCCAGATCATGAAGAAACCATTTCCAGGCCAGCCCGCCCTTCCACCACGATTCGGGGTAGAATGTGCGGAAAAGAGCTTCGTAGCACAGGGCTTGTATCTCCTCGTCAGGAGTGTTGTCACTTTCTTTCCAGTGACCATGGTGGCTATTTTTTACCGACTTATATCCATATTCAGTGAAAATGACATTTTTGCCCATCTTTTTTGAAAAGGAATGTATCTCTTGCTTCCAGGGTAGCCAGGCACGCATAAGTTTTTCCAGCGTAGGGGGAGCGCTGGTCTCCAACGGAAAGTAAGCGTCAATACCGATATAGTCAAGTCGCGACCAGATATCCAAATCGCGATAGCTGTCCCAGTTTGCTGCATAAGTGAGGGGGCCTTTGTATACCTTTTTTATGTCATCAATCAGCGCATTCCAAAGATTCGGATACTTTTCTACCATCTTCCTGAATTCGGTTGAAAAGCAAAAGAGCTCCACCTCTTCATTCTGTGCTACCTTTGCACATTGCAGGATATAGCGTCCATAATTTTGCATCCATGCGCGGGCTTCTTTCGGATTATCAATTATAAAATTTCCTGCCCATCCCTGATTGCGTATCCATATTTGTGGCTTGAGCATCACTTTAAGCCCTTTCTCATGTGCCCAACGAATACTTTGAGTATAGCCTTCACGTGTTTCGCCCCACCACTGGTGTTCACCGTCAAACCATACCTCTGTTTGCCCGGGAACACTGAAAGCATATGGGATGACACTGATCCATTCGGCTCCCAATTCCTTGATCCGGTCAAATTCCGCTGGATCAAAAGCCGCAGGAGGGGCCTCCAGGTTAAAGCCCTCTATGCGAATATCTGAGGGCCCCGTGTGATTGCCCATAGGAACTGCAAGGATGCTGAAAAGAAAGATTGAAAGAAGTCGAAAAAGCATGGATTCAAATCTAAATCATTCTCTGAAAATGAGGCCAGGACGACACGTACCAAAGCCCACTTAATTGATTTATGTCGGGAAATTGACAGTAATCAAACAACCGTTTGGTAAAATCAACATTCTTCTATAATTTTAAGCCATGCCGGTTAAAAAAGTGGATAAGAGAGACATCATCAAGGCTTCGCTCAAGGTATTCAGGCAGAAGGGATACCACAGCACCACCATGTCGGATATTGCTGCGGCCTGCGGCCTACTTAAAGGAAGTATCTATCATCATTTCGAAGGAAAGGAAGACTTGATGCTGCAGACCATTGACTTTCTTCATAGCTATTACAGTCGGGAGGTGTTTAGCATTGCGCATGATGAATCGTTGACAGGGTTGGAGAAACTGGAGAAACTGGCAGCCATTTCAGAAGATATATTCATGAAAGAAAAAGGGGGCTGCCTGATGGCAAATATCGGCCTCGAGACGGCCAATGACTATCCCCGTTTTAGAGAACGGATTAAGGCCTACTTTGAGGAATGGATACAAAGTCTGGAATATATTTTCAGTCAGACCTATGAGGCAGAGACCGCGCGGGAGATGGTCGAATTAAGTGTAGCCGAGATCGAAGGATCTGTGATGCTTATGCAGGTATATCATGACAAGCGCTATCTGGAACGGGCCCACCGGCACATAAAGGCCCGGTTTATGGCAGACATTGCCGAGCAGGGATTACCTGCTTCCCAAGGTAAAAACGGAGAAAAAGTCCAAATAAAAAGATCAATAGCAGAAAACAAAGAAATATGAAAAAACACATCAGGAAAGTAGCTGTTTTGGGATCGGGTGTGATGGGTTCCCAGCTGGCCTGTCATTTTGCCAATGCCGGTTTGCAGGTGCTCTTGCTGGATATGCTGCCCCGCGACCTTGCGGAGGACAAAAAAAACGATCCACAAGCACGCAATAGCTTAGCCCAAATGCATCTTAAAAAAGCCCTCAAATCAAATCCTTCACCCATTTTCGACCCGGCTCTTGCCTCCCGCATCACAGTCGGCAACTTTGAGGATGACATGAAACTCATTGCCGAAAGCGACTGGATTCTGGAGGTGGTGGTCGAGCGCCCGGATATTAAGAAACTCATCTTTGAAGAAGTGGAAAAATACCGGAAGCCTGGCACCTTTATTAGCAGCAATACTTCAGGCATTTCGATCAACTTAATGGCTGAAGGTCGGAGTGAAGACTTCCGAAAGCATTTTTTAGGTACTCACTTTTTTAACCCGCCTCGCTATCTCGAGCTTCTTGAAATTATCCCTTCCGAAAACACCGATCCCTCCGTGACGGAGTTTTTTATGGATTATGGCGACCGCTTTCTCGGAAAGACCACAGTCCTTTGTAAGGATACTCCGGCCTTTATTGCCAATCGCATTGGGGTTTTCAGCATCATGGCCATTTTTCACCTGATGGAGGAGCTTGATCTGACGGTGGAGGAGATAGATTCTCTGACAGGTCCGCTGATCGGTCATCCCAAGTCAGCTACCTTTCGCACTTGTGACCTCGTGGGCCTCGATACGCTTGTAAAGGTGGCCAACGGTGTACGTGAGAACTGCCCCAATGATGAGTCGGCAGATCTTTTCAAAATTCCCGATTTTCTGAATAAGATGATTGAAAAAGGCTGGCTGGGAGACAAAAGCGGCCAGGGCTTTTATAAAAAAGAGAAAGACGAAAACGGGAAAAGCATCATCTACGCTCTGAATTTGAAGACCTTTGAATATCACCCAAAAGCCAAGCCTCGCTTTGCCAGTGTAGGTAGTGCAAGAGCCCTCGATCGCCTGGAAGACCGCTTGCGTATGATGCACAAGGCCAAGGACAAAGCCGGTGATTTTTTACGTAAGTTATCCTATTATCTCTTCCGCTACGTTTCACATCGAATCCCCGAGATAGCCGATGAACTCTATAAAATAGATGACGGGGTAAAAGCCGGCTTCGGATGGAAACTGGGCGCCTTTGAGCAGTGGGATTTGCTGGGCGTGGAAGATATATTGCACGAGATGGAGGAGGCCGGACTTCCGGCAGCCCCATGGGTAGGAGAGATGCTGCAGACTGGAAAGGAAACTTTCTATAAAAAAGAAAAGGGTACTCGTTTTTACTACGATATTCCCTCAAAGGAATACAAAGAAATGCCTGGATCGAAAGAGGTCATCCGCCTCAGTAATCTACGGGTCGAGGATGCCATATGGAAAAATAAATCCTGCATTCTGCATGATATAGGAGAGGGCGTATTGTGCATGGAATTTAGCACCAAAGGCAACACCATTGGTCAGGAAGTGTTGGAAGGCATCAACAAATCGATTGACATTGCCTCGGACGGATACAAAGGACTTGTTATTGGCAATGACGGTGACAATTTCTCGCTAGGTGCCAATCTGGCACTCATGCTGATGTTGGCCATGGAGCAGGAATTTGATGAGTTGGATATGGCCGTTCGTTATTTCCAGAATACCGTGATGCGTATTCGTTATAGCCCTATCCCGGTAGTCATTGCCGCACACGGTATGACTCTTGGGGGTGGTTGTGAGATGACCATGCATGCCGATGCGGCTGTTTGTGCAGCTGAGACGTATATCGGTTTGGTGGAATTTGGCGTGGGCTTACTACCTGCCGGAGGTGGCACAAAGGAAATGGTCTTGCGCACCTCTGATGCCTTTTATAGTGGCGACCCGCAGATTCCTCAACTGCGAAATCGCTTTTTGCCCATTGCCACGGCACGTGTAGCCAAATCGGCTTACGAAGCATTCGATATGGGCATACTCGATCGGAAGAAAGATGTGATGGTGATGAATAAGCATCGCTTAATCACGGAAGCCAGGCGAAAAGTCATCGAATTGAGTGAAAGAGGCTATACCCAACCCATTCCGCGCAAGGATATTGAAGTGCTGGGCCGTACGGCACTTGGGGCTATGTATTCCGGTACCGAAGGCTTTTATCTGGGGCATTATGCAACAGAATATGACAAGCTAATTGCCAATAAAATTGCATATGTCATGTGTGGAGGCGACCTGACCGGAAGCCAGAAAGTGAGCGAGCAGTATTTGCTGGATCTCGAGCGGGAAGCATTTCTCTCTCTGCTAGGGCAACGCAAAACGCTTGAACGTATGCAGCATATCCTCAAAACCGGGAAACCGCTTAGAAACTGAAAAAGCGGTACAGAATAAATTATCAGAAAAAACAAAGAAGAAATGAGCAGAGCATATATCGTCAAAGGATACCGAACCGCAGTAGGCAAAGCCAAAAAAGGCGGCTTTCGTTATATGAGTCCGGTGGATTTCGGAGCCAAAGTGGTAGATCACCTTCTGGAAAGCACGCCTGAACTGGATCCGCAGTTGGTGGATGACCTCATTGTGGGCAATGCCGTGCCCGAAGCAGAACAAGGGTTGCAAATGGCTCGCTGGGTAGCCGTAAGAAGCAAGCTACCTCTCGACATACCGGCCTTCACAGTCAATCGATACTGCGGCTCCGGTGTAGAGACCATCGCCCTCGCTGTCGGAAAAATTGAAGCGGGTATGGCAGATGTGGTTATTGCCGGGGGCACAGAGTCCATGTCGCTGGTGCCCACAGTGGGCTACAAAACCGTACCCAATTACCACATTGCAAAAGAACATCCTGATTATTACATCGGAATGGGTCTCACTGCTGAAGAAGTGGCCGACAAATACAATGTTAGCAGAGAAGACATGGATCGCTTTTCATATGAATCCCATATGAAAGCCATCAAAGCCATTGATGAAGGAAAATTCAAAGATGAGATTATACCCATCGAAGTGGAGGAAGTGTTAGTGCAAGACGGCAAGCGCATAGTAAAAAAGTTTACTGTGGACACAGATGAGGGGCCCAGGCGTGATACCAGTATGGAAGCATTGGCCAGGTTGCGGCCGGTATTCAGAGCCGATGGACGGGTAACGGCAGGCAACTCATCCCAAACTTCAGACGGAGCTTCATTTGTACTTGTTATGTCGGAGGAGATGATAAAAAAACTGAAACTGGAACCCGTGGCCCGTATGATCACAAGCCAGGCTGTGGGTGTAAATCCGCGATACATGGGTATAGGACCGGTAGAGGCCATTCCAAAAGCATTGAAGCGAGCCGGGATGAAACTTGATGACATTGACCTTATCGAACTGAATGAGGCCTTTGCAGCCCAGTCGCTGGCCGTCATCCGCGAAGTGGGACTCAACCCTGAGAAAGTCAATGTGAACGGAGGGGCCATAGCCCTCGGTCACCCACTGGGGTGCACAGGAGCCAAGCTGAGCGTACAAATATTCAATGAACTGCGAAGAAGAAAGCAGAAATACGGAATGGTGACGGCATGTATTGGCGGAGGCCAGGGCATAGCCGCCATCTACGAGCTGCTATCTTAAAAAATAGAAATTCCTTTTATTATCAAAAATCATATGACCATGTCAAGCGAATCCAATAAAAAACCATTAGCCGGGGGCGAATTCCTGCTTAAAGACAGAGACTTTCAAGATGTTTTTGTTCCCGAGGACTTAAATGAGGATGCCCTAATGATGGCCGAGGCCGCTTCGGAATTTGTAAAAAATGAAATCTGGCCGAAAGTGGACGAAATCGACAAAAACGGCCGTGAACTCGTTCCGCCCCTGCTTGGCCAGGCGGGGGAACTGGGTCTCCTGGGTACAGCGATTCCGGAGCAATATGGAGGATCAGGCCTTGATTTCAATACCAATACAGCTATCACGGTGGCTATGGGTCCGAGTTATTCCTTTGGCGTGGCCTGGGCTGCCCACATTGGTATCGGCACCTTGCCTATTCTTTACTACGGCAGCGATGCACAAAAAGAAAAATACCTTCCGGGGCTCACATCGGGCAAGCTGAAAGCGGCATACTGCCTAACCGAACCCGGTTCCGGTTCGGATGCCCTGGCTGCCAAAACACGGGCCGACCTTTCGGATGATGGAGAACACTACATCATCAACGGGCAGAAGATGTGGATCACCAACGGGGGCTTTGCCGACCTCTTTATCGTTTTTGCCAAGGTGGGAGGCGAGAAATTCTCCTGCTTTATCGTTGATGCGAGCAGTGAGGGTGTCAAGCGAGGGCGCGATGAACCCAAAATGGGTATTAAAGGCTCAAGTACGACTCAAGTCTTTTTCGAAAATGTGAAAATTCCAAAAGAAAACCTCCTCGGAGAAATAGGAAAAGGCCACAAAATCGCTTTTAACATATTGAACATAGGTCGTTTCAAGCTATGTGCGATGGTGGTTGGTGGATCTAAAATCAACTGTGGTCTGGCCGTCAAATATGCTAATGAGCGTATTCAATTTGGCCACCCTATTTCTTCATTCGGAGCTATAAAATATAAGATGGCTGAGCAGGCGTTGCGCATCTATGCCGTTGAGTCGGCTACCTATAGGGTGAGCGATCTGATCCATCAAAAAATTGTTCAGCTCATATCAGAAGGGAAAAAATATGAAGAAGCCCTTATGGGAGCAGCCGAAGAATATGCCATCGAATGTGCTATGCTAAAGGTTTTCGGCTCCGAAGTGCTGGATTATGTGGTAGATGAAACAGTGCAGATATATGGGGGATACGGATATAGCGAAGAATATCCGGCAGCACGTGCCTACCGCGATGCCCGCATCAATCGCATCTTCGAAGGTACCAATGAAATAAATCGTCTTCTCAGCGTGGATATGCTTATAAAAAGGGCCATGAAGGGAGCGCTTGATGTAATGGGCCCGGCCAAAAAAGTAGAGGAAGAACTGATGGGAATTCCTGAAATGGGAACGGAACAAACTGAAGGATTGCTGCAAAAGGAACTCAGTCAGATTCGCAAGGCAAAAAAAGCCATATTAATGATTGCCGGGAAAGCGGTGCAGGACCTGATGCAAGACCTGGAAAAAGAGCAGGAAATTATCATGAATGTAGCTGATATGATGATCGAACTCTTTGCCGGTGAATCGGCTATCCTGCGGGCCCAAAAGGTGGCTTCGGCCAAGGGCGAAGAAGCGGCTGCTCCACAGATAGAGATGGCAAGGGTCTTTGCTAGTGAAAGCATGGAGCGCATTCAGCAGCATGGACGGCATGCGATCCAGAGCTTCACCGAAGGAGATGAACAACGCATGCTGCTCCTCGGACTTAAGCGATTCACAAAATATGATCCGCTTAACACGAAAGACCTCCGCAGGTCTATTGCAGCCAGGATGATCGAAGCGAATGAATATTGTTTTTAATTGCCGATTGTTAGCTAAATCGGGAGCGCTGGGTTTTTAATGCACTCAGCGCTTTTTTTATTGTGCCCTAAGACTTCCGATATAGGCGGCCAAAGCTTGTATTTGCCTTTCATTGAGATAACCCTTATAACCCGGCATGGCATTCTTGCCATTGCGGATTCGTTCTATCACTTCTTCTGCTGTCATTTTGCTCTCCTTCAGGTTGGGGGCTCCGCTCTTTCCTCCACGGCCATCATTTCCATGGCAGTGAGCGCAGTCAAGGTGAAAAATGGCGGCACCGGCCTCTACGAGATTGTCGCCTTCGGCCACGCAAGGCGTTTCATCCGATACAAGGGCGGCTTTTTTATTAAACACCGGACTTTTTGTCTCGGAGATGCCATATGCATAGAGCAAAAGCAGAAGAGCGAGCAGCGCCATGGATTTATTTTGCTTTTTAAAGGCAATGATTGACATAGGCACGGCTGCAACAAATGTGGCCATTTTTATCCAAAACCATGATCCATGGGTAGTCCAACCGCTGTTAAAGGCGAGGTAAATGCCCGTCAGCAGCATCAGTGAATCCACAATGATTTCGGGTATTTTGAATTTTCGCTTGAATCGTTCAAGCATTTCGTTATTTCCCGAAAGAAGGAAAACGGTCTTGAGCAGGAGGGAAAAGAGAAAGAGTGCCGACATCAGCACGTGCGTATGGGTCATTCCGGTATACATAAGCTTTGATTGTGTGTAAAGAAAATTTAAAGGAATGTGAAGTTGCAGACCTGTGAATTTAAATACAAAATTATTGAAATGATGAACGGCTTATATATGTAAGGGCCGATTTTCTGTAGCAGCGAGACAGGCCTCTTTCATCACTTCCGAATAAGTGGGATGCGGATGACATGAGCGTGCAATGTCTTCGGCACTGGCACGAAATTCCATGGCTACAACGGCCTCCATGATGAGATCGGCTACCCGGGGCCCGATCATATGCACCCCCAAAATTTCATCCGTCCGGGCATCTGCAATCACTTTGATAAACCCATCTGTATCCATGCTGGCCCTTGCACGGCCATTGGCACGGAATGGAAACTTACCCACTTTGATACCTCGTCCTTCGGCCTTCAACGCTTCTTCACTGGCTCCCACAGCCGCCACCTCCGGCCAGGTGTAGGCTACCCCCGGTATCAGATTATAATTGATATGTGGCTTTTGCCCGGCCATATATTCGGCTACCATTACACCCTCTTCTTCGGCTTTGTGTGCCAGCATGGGCCCCCGGATCACATCGCCTATGGCATAGATATGACTGACCTTGGATTGCAGGTTTTCATTTACGTCTATCTGTCCGCGTTCATTAACGGTCAAGCCGGCCTTTTCCAGATGCAACCCTTCGGTGTAGGGTCTGCGGCCCACAGCTACCAAGCAGTATTCGGCTTTCCAGTTTAGCTCTTTTCCACTTTTGTCATCGGCCTTCACCGTCACCTGACGGGCGCTCGCTTTCACCTCTTTGACTTTGTGTGAGAGATGAATCTTAATTCCAATCTTGCTCAGCACCTTCTTCAACTCGCGACCCAGGTCTTTGTCCATGCCCGGGATGAGCCGGTCCATATATTCCACGATGTGAACTTCCGTGCCAAGGCGTGCATAGACGGAGCCGAGTTCCACCCCGATAATTCCTCCTCCGATAATAACCATGGATTTGGGAAGCTCTTTGAGTGAGAGGGCTTCCGTGGAGGTGATGATACGTTTTTTGTCAATTTTGATAAATGGAAGGGTAGCCGGTTTCGATCCGGTGGCAATGATGATTCGGGCTGCGCTCAGTTCCCGGGGCTTATCCTTGCTAATGGCAAGGGTATGGGGATCTTTGAATTCAGCTATGCCAGTGATTACTTCTATCTTATTCTTCTTCATTAGATAGGCCACCCCATCCACATTCTGCTTCACGACATCCGCTTTGCGGGCCATCATCTGACGCATATTGATCGCAAACTCTCCGGTTTCAATGCCATGGATTTTAAAATCGGACTTCAGCTTTTCGACATGTTCCGATGAATCAAGCAGTGCTTTTGATGGGATGCATCCCACATTGAGGCAGGTGCCACCCAGGGTAGGGTATTTTTCGATGATGGCGGTTTTCATTCCGAGTTGTGCACAGCGAATAGCTGCCACATAGCCTCCGGGACCCGATCCGATTATTGCTACATCATATTCATATTTTGCCATGGCTCTAATTTTTAGTTTTGAATGCCAATGTTATAATTGAAGCAGATCCTGCACAGGATCTTTTCCGCTGAGCATCTTTTCGGGATGTTCCAGATAGTCTTTCACCGAAACGAGGAAACTGACCGATTCCTTACCATCTACCACGCGGTGATCATAGCTGACAGCCACATACATCATTGGCTTGATAACGACCTGTCCGTTTTCGGCTATCGGCCTTTGCTCAATTTTGTGCATACCGAGTATGGCAGATTGGGTAATATTGATGATAGGGGTGGATAGCAAGGATCCGAAGACGCCTCCATTAGTGATGGTAAAGGTGCCCCCTTGCATTTCATCCATATCAAGTTTCCCATCGCGGCCACGGGTGGCCAGATCCATGACACGGGCTTCAATCTCGGCCATGCTCAATGACTCGGCATTGCGAATGACCGGAACAATTAATCCGCGATCGGTGGAAACGGCAATACCCATGTCCACATAATTGTGATAGACCAGTTCGTTGCCATCAATCCGTGCATTGATAGCCGGAAACTTTTGCAGGGACAATACACATGCACGGGTAAAGAAGCTCATAAAGCCCAGTCCCACACCATGTTGCTTTTTAAAAGTCTCTTTGTATTGCTTTCGAATGGTCATAATCGCTTCCATGTTTACCTCATTGAAGGTGGTCAGCATGGCGGTTTCATTTTTGGCAGCTACCAATCGCTGGGCGATGGTTCTTCGCAATCGCGACATGGGTTCCCTTCTTTCTTTCCGGCTAAAGGATTCTTTCGAAAACTCAAAGCGAGGGATTGCCTCTGCTGTGTTTTTTGGAGCCGGTGAAGGCTTAGTTTCTGGCTTTGCCTCACTTTGGGACGGCTTTTGAGGCTCCTCCTTTTCTCTGGTTTCAATGGCCTCTAACACATCTCCTTTGGTGATGCGCCCTTCTTTGCCGCTACCTTTGATCTCTTCCGATTTTAGACCATGTTCTGCCATCAGCTTCTGTGCTGCAGGTGAGGGCAGGCCTTCTGCATAGGAGTCTGCTTTTTCTTCGCTTTTCGAGCCACTGTCCGGTGAGCTTTCTATCGGCTCTTCGGCAGGGGCTGCCTTCTTATCTTTTTCGGCTTTGGCAGCACTTTCATCGATTTCGGCAATGACGGCACCGATCTCGAGGTCATCTCCTTCATTTGCAATCAGATGGATACGCCCGCCTACTTCGGCAGGTAGCTCCAGTGTGGCCTTGTCTGATTCCAATTCACATATTTCCTGATCCACTTCCACATAATCGCCCTCGTTGACGAGCCATTTGGAAAGGGTTACTTCGGTGACCGATTCGCCCACATTGGGGACTTTTATTGCTGTTGCCATGTTTTTAGCTTTTATTCGAATATTTTATCCAGTATTTCCTTTTGTTCTTCTTCATGAATCTTATGATAGCCTGTAGCAGGCGATGCGCTCGATTTGCGACTGGCAAGCTCCCAGTTGATCCCACGGTAGCAACTCAGCATATATACCCAGGCTCCCATGTTAGCAGGTTCTTCCTGTGCCCACATTTTTACGGCATTTGGATAGCGATTCATCACTTCGTCCAGTTGCTTGTATGGGAGAGGATATAATTGCTCCAGACGTACAATAACTAAATCCTTACTTTTTTCTTTTTCTTGGCGGGCCAATATGTCGTAATATATTTTTCCCGAACAACAGACCACCTTTTTTACTTTATCCGTTTTCCCTTCCGACCAGTCGTCTACGATCAACTCGCGAAATTTCCCTTGTGTGAAATCTTCCACCGGAGAAACACATTTGGGGTGGCGCAGGAGTGACTTGGGAGACATGATGACAAGGGGCTTGCGAAAAGGCCAGGCCAGTTGTCTGCGCATAACGTGAAAAAGATTGGCGGGTGTAGTCATATTGACTACGCTCATATTAAACTCAGCACACATTTGCAGGAAACGCTCGAGACGGGCACTCGAATGCTCGGGGCCTTGCCCCTCGTAACCGTGAGGCAGTAGCAGGGTGATGCCGCTCATGCGCTGCCACTTGCTTTCGGCACTGGTGATAAATTGGTCGATGACCACTTGCGCACCATTGGCAAAATCACCGAATTGGGCTTCCCAGATAGTGAGAACAGCAGGTGATCCGAGTGAGTAGCCATATTCAAATCCTAGCACTCCGTATTCGCTCAGGGGGCTGTTGTAAATGCGAAAACGGGCCTTTTGATTTTCAAAGAGATGGTCAAGCCGGTTATACGGTACATTGCTCTCTTCATCAAAGAGTACCGCATGTCGGTGAGAGAATGTGCCGCGCAAGGAATCCTGCCCGCTTAGGCGGACATCGTGCCCTTCATGCAAGAGCGTGGCGTAGGTCAGCAGTTCGGCAGAAGCCCAGTCCATGAGCTTCGTTTTAAAAAACTGCTCCCTGCGTTTTTTTAGCATCTTTTCGATCTTTCGAAGGGGATGAAATCCCTCGGGAATGGAGATGATGCGTTGGATCAAATCCATCATAGTTTCTTCGTCAATGGAGGTGTCAGGTGATTCTTCAAAATCTTCAGGCCTTGATTTTCGCAGTTTTTTCCAAAGCAATTCGGGCTCCTGATAATGATAGGGCAGCGGGTGCTCTTTGACCAGGGCAAGAGCCTTATTCATGAGTTTTTTATACTCTGCATTCATTTGTTCGACCAGGCTGCGCTCAATATCTCCTTCATTGATAAGTTTTTTGAGATAGATTTCACGGGGACTGGGGTGCTTGCCGATCAATTCATAGAGTTTCGGCTGGGTAAACTTGGGGTCATCGCCTTCGTTGTGCCCATGCTTGCGATAGCAAACCATATCAACAAAGAAATCGCGCTTAAATTTCTGCCTGAAGGCTACGGCCAGCTCTACGGCATATACCACGGCTTCTACATCATCGCCATTGACATGAATGACTGGCACTTCGGTGGTGGCTGCTACGCTTGTAGTATAGTTTGAAGAGCGCGCATCGTCAAAATCTGTGGTAAATCCGATTTGATTGTTGATCACAAAATGAATGGTGCCGCCCACATAGTATCCTTTAAGTTGTGCCATCTGGATGAGTTCGTAAACCACGCCCTGTCCCGAAAGGGCGGCATCACCATGGATGACAATGGGCATTACACGGTCGCGCCTGCCTTCATAAAGAATATCTCCTTTAGAACGAGTGTAGCCCACTACCACGGGCGAAACCGCTTCCAGATGGGAGGGGTTGGGAGCTACTTTTACATTGACAGTCTTTCCTTTAAGCGTTTCTATTTCAGATGAATATCCCAGATGATATTTTACATCCCCATCGCCCATGGTCAGGTCGGGGATTGCATCCCCTTCAAATTCATTGAACACCTGCTCATAGGTTTTACCGAGAATATTAACCAGCACATTGAGGCGGCCGCGGTGGGCCATCCCGATGACAAACTCGTCAATGTCCAGTTCGGCCCCTTTGTTGATGATGGCATCAAGGGCCGGAATAGTACTTTCACCACCTTCGAGCGAAAATCTTTTTTGTCCTACATACTTGATACTTAAAAATTCTTCAAAAACCTGGCTTTCATTAAGTTTTTGGAGGATGTGCTCCTTTTTCTCAATCGGGAAATGTATCTGATCGGCACTGCTTTCGATATGTTGGCGAAGCCATTCTCGCTCATCGCTGCTGGTGATATACATAAACTCGAAGCCAAGATGGCGGCAGTAAATGCTTTGTAGCTTTGCCAGTATCTGGCGAAGTGTGCTCTTGCCAAGTCCCAGCTCGCGGCCCGAATAGAAAGTGCGATCAAGGTCCTCCTCGCTCAATTGATAGTTAGATAGGTCAAGATCAGGGTGCCGGTCTTTGCGTTTTCGAATGGGGTTGGTATCCGAAAGTAGATGCCCTTTTCTGCGGTATCCGTCAATCAGACTGAAAACCATCAATTCTTTGAAAAGATCTTCATCACTAAGGGATGGAGTGCCCTCCTCTGTACTGAGGGCAAAATCAAAGCCGGAAAAAAAACTCCGCCACTCTTTAGCGACCGATTGAGGGTCCTTCTTATATTGTGAGTAAAGTGACTCAATATAGCTGGGATGTACGTTGGCCAAGGCTTCGTATGGATCCATGTTTTATGGTATCTGATTAATTGGACAAAATTAGATAATCACAATGCAATACCGGGCGCAATCTGCTGACAAAATGAGTGATTTGCTCCAAAAATAGCAGAAAAGAACTCAAAATAAATACCGAAAGGTATAAAATGATCTTTTTTGGCTATTTTTGAGGACTTTCTTGGGATTTTACAGGAAAGCATTATCTTTGCACATCCAAAAAAAGAGCACATGGCACATCATAAGTCTGCAAAGAAAAGAATCAGGCAATCGCTGAAGAGACGCGATCGAAATCGTTACTATGGTAAGACCACCCGCAATCTTATTCGCAAATTGCGCGCCACCACGGATAAGAGCGAAGCAGAACAGATGCTGACAAATGTAATTTCGATGGTCGACAAGCTAGCCAAAAGAAATATCATTCATGACAATAAAGCAGCGAATCTCAAATCAAAACTGACCAAACACGTCAACAATTTGAAATAAATCAATCGATTAGGGTTGTAAAACATTTAAAAGCACATCGGTGAAAGCCTATGTGCTTTTTTATTTTCCTGTATATTTGATTGTGGCTTCATATGAAAACAAGTTAAATATAAAGGCCTGGGCAGAAGAAGACCGTCCGCGGGAGAAATTGATAGTCCAGGGGCGGCAGGCCTTAAGCAATGCCGAATTGCTGGCCATCCTGATCGGTTCGGGTAGTCGTGATGAAACTGCTGTAGCCCTGTGCCAAAGGCTTTTAAGCGATTTTGACCAGGATCTGAATGTGCTGGGGAAATTGTCAATCAAACAATTGACGCGTTACAAAGGCATAGGCACGGCCAAAGCATTAAGCATAGTCGCAGCCCTCGAATTGGGACGCAGAAGGCAATCCCACGAGATACGCCAAAAAAAACAGATTAGCGGGAGCCGTGATGCATTTGAATTTTTATCCCCCCTGCTGAGTGACCTGGCCCACGAAGAGTTTATAGCCCTCTTGTTAAATCGGAGAAACAAAGTGATGTTTACAGATCAAATCAGTGTGGGTGGTGTCAGTGGAACGATCGTAGATATGAAAAAACTTTTTCTACATGCCGTAGAACATCAGGCATCGGCTATGATCATTGCACACAATCATCCTTCTGGAAATTTACGACCCAGTGAAGCGGACCGTCAATTGACACGAAAAGTAAAAAAAGCGTCAGAATTGCTGGATATTTCACTTCTGGATCATTTGATCGTAAGTGAAGAAGGATACTTCAGTTTCGCGGATGAAGGACTGCTTCAATAAGTGGCATCTTTACAGCATCTAACTGCCGATACGTTAAAAGGCTGGCTAATCGTTTTTCTAACGAATAAATAATATTAATTTTATACAATCAATTTTCCCATAAAATATTAATTAACCATGAACCGAATTTTTACTTACCTTTTGGTGCTATGTCTAATAGCAGTTTCAAGTTCAAGACTTAAAGCACAAGACCTCAATGCACGCCAAAATGTGCTATTTGAGCATTTTACCAATACCAGCTGTGGGCCATGTGCGGCTCAAAACCCCATTTTTCAGGCAAATATTCTGGAGAGCAATGACGGTTCGGTACATCATATTGCTTATCACCCGTGGTGGCCCGGTGCAGATGATCCCTTTTATCAATTCAATATACCTGAAAACACCAACCGGACTCAATACTACGGGGTGAATGCCGTACCTAAAATGTTTATGAGAGGAAATCACTGGAACGGTTCTCCGGCCAGTGTTACATGGAAACAAATCCATGAAGAGGCCAAAGACGGCAGTCCGGTGCGAATTGTCGTTTCAGAAAGTACTGCTGGAAATCAGCGAAATGTGCATGTCGAAATAATAAGCGTAAATACACCACCATCTTCTGGAAACTGGATACTTCACTGCGCTGTAATTGAGCGGAATGTGAATACCTCCACACCTCCGGGAACCAATGGAGAAACTTATTTTCCGAATGTGTTTCGCAAATTTATCAAAGGAGTTGGTGGTACGGGGGTCATCCTCCCGGCCAAGGGCAGTTCGAAAAGTTATGATTTTTCGTACACATTGGATCCTGACTGGAACCCGAATGAAATTGCTGTAGTTGCATTTTTGCAGAATACCGCCAACAAAGAAATTCTGAATTCAGGCTCAAGCTATAATCCTGGATTTGAGTTTTTAAATGCAGAGTCGGCCAATGCCCAGGAAGTTGCCTCTGGTGGAAATGCAGGCTTTACTTCACACCTTGTAAATATAGCCGGTGTTTCTACAAATGTTACAATTAAACTGACTTCCGATGCACCTTCGGATTGGTCGGCCAGCTATCTTTTTGATGGACAATCATATAGCGGGGAAACAACCCAAACAATCGCAGCCGGCTTCGATTCTGATATCGAATTGAATGTGACTGTGGGCCAGAAAAAAGGCATCGGTACTTATACTATATCGGTAGAATCTGCAAATAATCCGGACTTTGAACCGCAAAGTTTCACATATATCGTAGTGAGTGGTGTGGTGACCCTGGTAGTAAATAATGATCAACCTTTTGCCAATGGTAAGGATTATGATTGGAGCGATCTATACACAAATGGATTAAGTGAAGCCCAGGCGGTGGATTATGGAGAATTAAATGCAAGCGATTTTGCCGGCATTGTAAACAACGGTGGATTGCAGTCACTACAAAATGTCTTTTACAATGTGGGATGGACCAATCCTCCTTTTACCAGCGATATGGTTAATGCACTGGAGTCATTCGTCAATCGCGGGGGCAATCTATTTATATCGGGCCAGGATATTGCATGGGCAGCGCTGGATCTCAGCAGCCCCTATCGCACATTAAAAAATCAACTCTTCGTCAAAAGCGTTCTTGGAGCAGACTACGTCAAAGACGGAAACCTCCTGAACAATGCCATATTTCCCGAGGATAATGATGTCATCTTTGGGAATAACTCCTCCGCATCGCTGGTTGACCGATACAGCAATGGTATGTTTCCGGATGAAATTAGCATTTCAGCCGAAGCTGCAAGCAAAGCACATATGATCTATTACTACGATGCCGGCAAAACCAAGGGCGCAGCTGTGCGGACATATGACGGAAACTATAAAACCGTTTATCTTGGATTTGGCATTGAGCAAATTGTACAGGAAGAAGCTCGCAAAGAAATTATCAATATTTCATATGAATGGTTTACAGGACAGATTACCGGCTTGGATTTTGACAGGAAGATGGCTGCCCTCATTGAGGCTTATCCCAATCCGGCTTCGAATGTCCTGCACTTTGATCTGCCTAAACAAGTGGAAGAAGCAGGTCTGAAGGTAATTGACCTGCGTGGACGATTGCTCATACAAAAAACAATACATAGCGGTGAGAATGTTTCACTCGAAACACTGGCCTCTGGCATATATCTTTATGAATTAAGAAACAAGAACGGTGTGCTGCTGAAAAGTGAAAAATTTACCGTGACCAAATAATTGGAATAATTAATGAAAAATATCCTGATCCTTTTGATGGCCCTGTTAATGGGAGGTGCCACTATGGCACAGTTGAGCATCGAAGATACTTTTTACAGTGCCAGCGGACAGCTCGACCAGACAGAATATGTTTTTTATACGCGGGTAGTTAATTCCGGGAAAACTGCCATTACACCTAAATGGAAGCGTGTAGAGGATACGCACCCGTCCGGTTGGTTTAGTCAAGTATGTATTGGCGATCTATGCTATGCCGCTGAGGTGAGCTCCGGCACATTCATAGAGCCTCTCTTTGCGGGCGATACCTCGGAAATTAGCATTCATATAAGTGATGATGGAGCTACAAGTGGAGAAGCCCGTGTAGTAATTGTGATCTATGATCCATCAGACTCTGCCGGAAATCATGTCTCCGCTACTTTTGAATATGGCGAGTATCCCAGCGGCATATCAAAGACAGATGAAAAGAATATATATTTCAGCCTTGGCCCCAATCCTGCGGGTGATGTGCTTTATGCTGAAATGAGGGAAATGATGCAAAGTGAATTTACCATGAGCATATTCGACCTTAGCGGTAGAAAGATGATAGAATATAAAAGTGTAAATAGTCAACGATCGGCCTTGGATGTTTCGCAACTTACACCAGGTTCATATTTGCTGATTGTAAAGGACAAAGAAAGTGGGCAGGAATATTCCAGGAAATTTTTGAAACAATAGTATCAACAAAAAAAAGCGGCCCGAAGGCCGCTTTTTTTGATTTATTTATGGTTTGCTGTATTCCTCCAGTTTTTCCTCCAATAGATACTCATTGCCTTCTATGTATCCATGTTCAATCTCCAAAATTTCTCCTTTTCTATTGACTAAAATAGTAAGGGGTGGAGAGGTACCGTTTACCGCACGAAAAAACTCTTTGTTTGGATCGAGCAGCACCTGATATTCAAATGATTGGCTGTTAATATAGGGTTTAACCTGATTTTGTGTACGGCTATCATCTATAGAGACTGCAATGATTCCCATATTGTAGTTTTCCTGCCATTCCGAATAGAGGAGTGCCACATTTTCAAGTTCATTGCGGCAGGGTTTGCACCAGGTAGCCCAAAAACTGATTACCGTAAGATCGTGACCACTTGATTCTATCTCTTTCAAAATACTCGTTTCGCTGCCATCGAGGCGATGAAGTGTAATATCAGGCAATACATCCTGCGCTTGCAGCTGATTTATGGCATAAATGCTGATAATTAGAAGTAGTGTCTTTGCTTTCATGTTTATGATTCAATATTGATAAGTATAAGTAGATCCTTTTACTAAATTTGAGCTCTAAAATTAAGAAATGCGTTTTAAGAAGCTGCTTTTTGTGCTTTTTATCCTTGCCATAGAATTGCAAGGAATGGGCCAAAGCAATCTTTCCGGAAGTCTTGAGGCATCACATAAAATATTTTTGCGCGATAGTGCAATCGGAGCATTCGGCCTGCCGGTTTATGACAATCTTTTAAGCGGATCGGAAGCCTGGCTCACGGTCAATTACAGCAATGTGGAGTGGAAGCTGAATGCAGGTATACGGCTGGATCTTTACAACAATTCCAATCTCATCAATCCAACAGGAGCCTATTCGAAAGTCGGTATCGGACGTTGGTTTGTGGACAAGGAAATTGGTAAATTGCTCGTAAGTGGGGGATACCTTTATGATCAGTTTGGCAGTGGTATCACTTTTCGAACTTATGAAGAGCGATCTCTCGCCATCGACAATGCCCTTTTTGGTGTTCTTGCCAAATATCAGATCAACGAAAACTGGTGGATCAAAGGGATTACCGGTCAAATGAAAAACAGATTTTCCCTCTACGAGCCCATCATCAAGGGAATCAACCTGGAGGGCTATCAAAAAATATCGAAAAAAATCAGCATGGCACCCGGCCTTTCATTTGTAAACCGCACACTGGATCAACAGAATATGGATATCATTGTAAGCACTATCGAAAGCTATCCTGCTACGCAGCGCTTTGTTCCTCGCTATAATGTATATGCTTACAGCGTGTATAACCGCCTTGACTTCGGTGCTTTTTCATGGTACTTCGAACTAGCAGCAAAAAGTCACGAAGCCATCGTTAACCGGGATGGGCTGCTGGTGGATCGGCCCGGAACAGTTTATTATACCTCCATGGACTATTCGCAGCGGGGATTGGGCCTTTCGCTACAATTCAAGCAGGTACACAATTTTGAGCTACGTACTTCTCCAAATGAAACATTGAACAACGGGCTCATCACCTTTATTCCACCAACTTCGCGCTCCAATACCTATATCCTGACTGCTCGCTACAATCCGGCCAGTCAATTATTGGGAGAGCGGGGGCTGCGTTTTGACCTTTACAAAAAGATCCGTAAAAACATAGATTTGAAAATTAATCTGAGTCATATAGCTGACCTTAACAGCCATTTATTGTACAGAGAATTGTATACGGAATTTACCTACAAACAAGGTCATAAGTGGAAATTGCTCGGTGGTTTGCAAATGGTAGATTACAATCAGATTGTATATGAACTAAAAGGCGATTCCTTGATTCGCTCTATTGTTCCATTTATTGATTTTCTCTATCGTATCAATCGCAGAAAATCGCTTAGGGCCGAACTTCAATATATGGCCAATAAAGAGGATTTTGGTTCCTGGATCTATGCTTTGATTGAATTTAATATCGCTCCGCGCTGGTCATTTTCGCTTTCTGACATGTATAATTTCAAGCCGAAAAAAACCCCGGAACCGCTTCACTATCCGACTGTCTTTGCTTCGTACAGGCACGGGGGTAACCGTTTCACACTTTCTTACGCGAAACAAGTAGAAGGCATTGTCTGTACCGGAGGGGTTTGTCGCTTCGAGCCGGCCTTTAGCGGAGTTCGTTTTACTGTTAGTTCAACCTTTTAAATGAGATGAAAAAAATTCTATTCTTGCTAATTCCGCTTTGGTTCTTCTTTATTATGATCTCCTGCACGGAAATTGGCCCGCCCATTCAGCTGCAGCCTGAGGTCAGACTTTTGGATACAAGCTATGTGGATTTAAATCTTCCTCCGGCCGATTATAAAAAGGTGCTGATAGAGGAATTTACCGGGGTCAATTGCAGCAATTGCCCGAAAGGTCATCAGACGATGCACGATATTGAGCAAATTTTTGGAGACAGTGTGATTGCGGTGTCCATACAAAATGACAATCCCCTGGCCAAGCCCTTTGATGCTTATCCCGACTGGCGCATTGAAGAGGGAATACAAATCAGCCAGGCGCTGGGAGGAAGTTTTGCAATTCCTTGCGCTTCGGTGGATCGTGTAAAATATCCCGGTCAAAACCAGGTGGTACTTTATTCGCGGAATGCATGGAAAACATATACTGACCAGGAACTTCATCGGTCAAGCCCCTGCAACATAGAATTGAGTGTGAATTATGACCCATCATTGCGCAAAGCCATCGTACACGTGAAGATTCATTTTCTGAGCGATGTGGACAGCAGCAATAATCTCAGTATTATGGTCCTCGAAGACAATCTTGTCGCACCGCAGCGCCTGCCCGATAATAGTGTCGACTCGAATTATGTACATCGCCATACCCTCCGGGATATGATTACCCCGGCCATGGGCAGCACCACGGCATCCAGTACGGAAAGGGGAAGAGTGGTGATACGTGACTACGAATACCGGGTGCCTGATGACTTCAACGAAGATGAAGTGATTATAGTCGCATTTGTCCATTATATTGGGGTCGGTCAGCGCATTCTTCAGGCTGCTTCGGCCGCGCTCAGATAGCTTTTTTCTTATCCCTCCCGGCAATAACGAGGACAAATTCACCTTTGATGGGATGTGATTGAAAATGCTCCAGAAGAGAAGCAAGGCTGCCCCTCTGCGTTTCTTCGAATTTTTTGCTCAGCTCTCTAGACACCGAAGCACTGCGTTCGGCTCCCAAAAACTCAGCTAGCTGTGCTAGTGTCTTCAGCAAGCGATGGGGGGATTCGTAAAGCACGATACTTCGCTCTTCGTGCTGAAGTTTTTCGAGCCGGGTCTTTCGCCCTTTTTTATGGGGTAAAAAGCCCTCAAAAACAAAACGTTCAGCCGGAAGCCCGGAGTTGAGCAGTGCCGGAATAAAAGCTGTGGGTCCGGGAAGAGTTTCTACCTCTATTCCTTCACGCAGACATGCACGAATAAGCAAGTAGCCCGGATCGGAGATACCGGGTGTCCCCGCATCGCTGATAAGAGCCATCTTTTGTCCCCCTCGAATGGCTTCCACCACTTTGTCCAGGATGCGGTGCTCGTTAGCAAGGTGAAAAGATTTCATGGTAGTCGTAATATCGTAATGGTCCAGCAGTATGCGGCTTTTGCGAGTGTCCTCGGCCAATATCAGGTCCACCTCTTTAAGCATGCGAATGCCCCGCAGTGTCATGTCTTCCAGGTTGCCGATGGGAGTTGGAATAATGTAAAGCTTGGACATGGTTTAAAGATAGGAATGCTTTAGCTTTGTCAGCATTAATTAAAGGATTCTTCCAGGAAAATAAAGATCAAAATGAATAATACAGTCACTCTGCTCGAACCTCATCAGGTATGGCAAAACTTTTCCAGGCTCAATGCCATTCCCCGCTGTTCCAAAAAAGAAGAGCGCGTAAGGAAATTTATTAAAGAATTCGGTGAATCACTGGGCCTTCCGACTGTGGTAGATTCCATAGGAAATGTGATCATCAAGAAGTCGGCAAGTCCCGGCATGGAAGATCGCAAGACAGTTGTACTCCAGGCACATCTTGATATGGTCTGTCAAAAGAATGCCGATACGGACTTTGACTTTGACAAAGAAGGTATTCGCATGAAAGTCAACGGTGACTGGGTGGAGGCTGAAGGAACCACCCTCGGTGCTGATAATGGCATCGGTGTGGCTATGATTATGAGCCTTTTGCAATCGGACAATATTCCACATCCCCCGATCGAAGCTCTCTTTACCATTGACGAAGAGACGGGCATGACCGGAGCACTAGGTCTGGAACCGGGTGAACTGGAAGGGAAAATCTTGCTCAATATTGATACAGAAGATGATGATGAACTGACCATCGGTTGTGCCGGTGGTATTGATATTACCGCAAATGCAACATATGCCACGGAAGACAGCAATGATTTCGAGGCTTACAAAATTGTAGTTCGTGGCCTCACGGGCGGGCATTCAGGGATGGATATTCATCTTGGGAGAGCCAATGCCAACAAGGTGATGAATCGCCTGCTCTGGCATTCTGAAAACGAAGTGAATTGCCGCGTGGCCGAAATTGATGGAGGAGGTCTTCGCAATGCCATACCGAGAGAGTCCTTTGCCGTTGTATTAATGCCTGTCGGGCAAGGCGATGCGCTTAAATCCCTAATCGAAAATCTGGCTGCAGATATACGGGCCGAATATTCGACTACGGATCCCGATATGTTTATAGGTGTGGAGGCTTGTGAGAAGCCGGCCGGAATGCTGGAAAAAGCAGCCCAATATCGCCTGCTGAGAGCCATTTATAGTTGCCAGAACGGCATCTATCGCATGAGCCCCGATATCCCGGGCTTAGTTCAGACCTCAAACAATCTGGCACGGGTCAGCCTTTCTGACGGGAAACTTGAAGTGCAATGTCTGACAAGAAGTTCGAATGATACAGAGAAGATGGACCTTGCACACAGCATTCAGTCTGCTTTTGAGCTGGCCGATGCTGAGGTACATTTTAGTGGCTCTTATCCCGGCTGGCAGCCGGCACCTGAAAGCAATATTATACATTTGATGGAAGGCCTCTATCGAGATATATTTAATTCCGAACCCAAGGTGAATGCCTGCCATGCCGGATTGGAGTGTGGAATCATTGGTAGCAAATATCCCGGAATGGAAATGATCAGTTTTGGTCCCAATATCCGGGGAGCGCATAGTCCCGATGAGAAAGTGCAGATCAGTTCGGTACAGAAAAGCTGGGAATTTCTTCTGAAAACCCTGGAAAGGATACCCAAAGCCTGAATTAGGGGCGGCGGATGCTGTCGGAGAAATCCACCAATAGCCGAAAGAGAGCTTCGTAGCGTGTGAGGGGAAGCGTTTCGGCCCGGTCCCAAACATTATGGTATGCACTGATACCACCCATGGTATAAATGAAAAAGGCTGGAACCCCTTTCTCCGTAAAAAAGTAATGATCACTATTGGCTGCCTTTCCCCGGGCTTTTATACGTGGGAAATACTTATGCTGTGCATTCAGACTTTTTAATTCTTCAAATGCTTTGTCGAAAACCTTCGCATTGACTACGGCTATACCTTCCCCTCCCGTTCCTACTATATCCAGGTTGATCATAAAACAAATACTATCAAGCGGTAAGAGAGGGTGTTCCGTGAAATAGTGGGAACCGATCAGGCCCAACTCTTCGGCACCGAAAGCCAGAAAAGCGACTGAAAATACGGGCCGATGGTCTTTAAAATAACGTGCTAGGTCCAGCATCATGGCAATGCCACTGGCATCATCATTGGCTCCCGGAATATAGGCTTCCTTCCCCATCTGCCCCAGATGATCGTAATGAGCACTGATCACGAGGTAGCGATCCGGGTATTTGCTTCCTTTTATTTGGCCGCATACATTCTGGGTGCGTAACTTGCTTTGGAATTTTGCTTCAATAAGAAGTGAAAGTTCTTTTATCTTTTCGCGGGGCAGCGAATCTTTTATAATCTGAATGATAGGACGCCTGCAAGTTTCACTGGCAATATGCCAGTTGAGTGTGTTTGGCACGAGAACAATGAGCCCGGAAAAATGGACAGATTCACTTTCTTTAAAGGCTGTCTCTATAAAGGAGAGCAAATCTTTGTATTCCTCTTTGGAAGTCCAGTTCTTGCTTTTATCCAGCACCAGAAATCGACCACTGAAACGGGGATCGGATAAAACTTTGGACAGCTTTTTTCTGCTTTTAAGCCATCTTTTTTTTAAGAATACCACATTGGCATTGCCTGAATAAGAAGGGGAGCAGGGATTGGGTTGAAAATCATATGCAGCATCGAGCTTTTTCCCATTGATGCGCAGTTCGAGTCGGCTCGGAAAGGTGTTGGCACTAACTTCAAAGTATTGAAAGTAATTTTGACCCGAAAGGGGGACGAGCCCGAGTTTGCGATAAGATTCCGCAAGGAATCGGGCGGCTTTGATATGACCATTTGAGCTATATCCCCTGCCGGCCATTGTGGGAGAACTAAGGGTGTCTATCACTTTTCGGGCAAAAGCAGTATCCTGTGAGCGAAGGAACTCCTGCTGAGAGCAAAGGAGCGTGCTAAACAAGAGGAAATAGAAAAAAGGTTTTGCAAAGAGGGGCCTGTATTTATTCGGCCGGATGGATCTTATATTCATAATATTCGATTACCGGATTGGCCAACAGCTTTTTACAGGCCATTTCCACATTTTCCGTAGCGCTTTCTATTGAATCGGCTTCGAGGCGAAGTGTAATATGCTTGCCTATGCGGGCATCTATGATTTGGTCGAGGTGTAAATTCTTGAATCCTTGCAAAACCGCTTTCCCTTGTGGGTCAAGCAGCTCCCGCAGAGGCATCACATCAATTTCAGCGATGAACTTCATTTTTTTCTTTTTTTACGATGAGGCTAAAAAGTATATAAATAAGTATAACTACAGGAATACTTAAGAATAATATATGAAGAAAGAAGAAGCTGCCCAGCCAGAGGAGGGCTGCCAAAAGCAAAAGTAGCTTACGTGCTCGGTTGTCTTTGCTGCCTTTTACATATTTAAGGTTAAGCAGGGTGAGCCGTGAAATCATAAGCCATGAAAGGAGCAAGGTGTAAGCATAAAGCAACCAGGGATTAAAGAGCCAGCTGCTGATCTTCATTTCATCAAAAAAAAGCGCCAGAGGCAATGACATCACTGCGAGCGCTGCTGCCGGCACGGGAAGACCAGAAAAATGAGCATCGGGATGCTCCACATTGAAGCGTGCTAGACGGTAGGCTGCTGCCAGTGTAAATAGAAAACCCGGCATAAAAGCAAAAATGCCAATCTCGAAAGCGAAGGGACTGTCAAAAAAAGAAACAGCAAGCAACTGAAAAAGAACCATGCCGGGAAGCACCCCAAAACTAACCACATCACTCAGGCTGTCGAGTTCTTTGCCTATTGCGCTACGGGCGTTGAGCAGTCTTGCGGCAAAACCGTCCAGAAAATCTATAAGTACAGCTATAAAAATGAGCAGAGCTGCAATATGCATCTTGCCCAGATAGAGGCTGCTGAGTACCACCCTGCCATCGAAATAGGCACGTTCGCTCATGCCATTGGCACTGGCAAGACGCAGCTCGATATGGTCATAAAAGAGAAAGACCAAAGCCGTGCAGCCCAGTAGGAGATTGATCAAGGTCAAAAAGTTGGGTATCTTTTTATAGTAGCTCATCAGCTGACGAAGTTAACCATTGTGCGGGGATTAAAAATCGGGTAGTAATAATAAAATCGGGCCTTCCTCATTCCTTTGCACATTAAGGTGTTGGTATCAAATGAAGAGCTTATAACATGAGGCCAACGAGATTCACTTAAATTTGATAGAACCGATATTCATCAAACACTGTTATATGCCTACCATGGAAGTTAAGCCCCCGAAAAAAAAGACACGAGCTTCTTCCAATATCTTAAAATCCGGAAAACTGAAAAAGATATTTGTACTTGACACTTCGGTCATACTCTATGACCATCGTTCCATCATGGAATTTGATGAGCACGACATTGCCATACCTATACAGGTGCTGGAGGAACTGGATAATTTTAAAAAAGGCAATGACCATATCAACTTCGAAGCCAGGGAGTTCATCCGATTTCTGGATGAAAAATTAAAAGGAGACTATCTGAATGACTGGACGCCATTGAATGGACGTTCCAAAGGTCGCTTGAAGGTGATCATGACCCCGGGCCGTATGCGGCTCAATGCAGAAGAAATATTTGACAGCAGGAAATATGACCATAAGATTCTGAATGCGGCTTTAGCACTTCAGGATGAGATGCCCGAAATGAAAGTAATATTGGTGAGCAAAGATGTGGCCTTGCGACTGAAAGCCAAATCGCTGCATCTTCATGCCGAAGATTTTGAAACGGGAAAAATCAAGGACCTTTCGAAGCTTTATAGTGGTAGGCGGGAGATATTGAAAGTACGCAGTACTCTGATTGACAAAATTTTTGAGAATGGAAAGATCGAAGCGGAAAAGCTAAAAATTCCGGATTTGATCGACAATGAGTTCCTGATACTTAAGAATGGAAAGAAATCGGTGCTCGCCTGGCATCAGGGAAGCAGCGGCAAAGTGATTCGGATTGAAAGGCAGCAAGTATATGGTGTGAAGGCCCGCAATGCCGAGCAGGCATTTGCCATTCATGCCATTATGAACCCTGAGGTGAATCTGGTTTCCATTCAGGGAGTGGCCGGCACCGGAAAGACATTGCTGGCACTGGCAGGGGCGCTCGAGCAGCGAAGAAACTTTCATCAAATCTATGTGACACGGCCCATCGTACCACTAAGCAATAAGGACATTGGCTATCTGCCGGGTGATATTAAGAGCAAGGTCAACCCCTACATGGAACCCCTCTGGGATAATTTGAAATTCATCAAGTCACAGTTTAAAGAAAGCGACAAGTCCGCTAGGGCTATTGACCAGATGATAGAATCGGAAAAAATACAGATTACTCCGCTAACTTACATCCGGGGTCGGAGCATGAGTCATGTTATCTTTATTGTGGATGAAGCGCAAAACCTGACACCCCACGAGATTAAAACCATCATCACCCGGGCAGGAGAAAATACCAAGATCATATTTACAGGAGATATCCGGCAGATTGACTCACCTTATCTCGATTCCCACTCAAACGGACTGACAACCATGATCGAGAAACTGAAAGGCAGCCGCTTGTTTGTTCATATTACTCTTGAGAAAGGCGAGCGCTCCGAGCTTGCCAATCTGGCCAACAACCTGCTCTAGTTTCAGCTATTCATCAGTTCTTCTATTTCTTCGGCTTCCAGGGGGATGTCGCCCATCAGATCATCAAAGCCATCTTCGCGAACGATGATGTCATTTTCAAGACGGATGCCGAGTCCTTCCTCCCGGATATAAATACCGGGTTCTACGGTAAAGGCCATTCCCGCCTTGATGGGCTCGGTCCAAAGGCCTACATCATGGGTATCCAAGCCTATAAAATGGCTTGTTCCGTGCATGAAATACTTTTTGTAAGCCGGCCAGTTGGGGTCTTGGTTTTTGATATCTTCTTTTGTGAGGAGTCCGAGGCCCAGAAGTTCTTTCTCCATTAATAGTCCAACCTCTTTCTGGTAATCGTCTAGGTATACTCCCGGGCGAAGCATGGTCTTGGCTTCTTTCATTACCCGCAAAACGGCATTGTATACATCTTTTTGGCGAGGTGTAAATCTTCCGCTCACCGGAATACAGCGAGTCATGTCAGAAGCATAATTGGCATATTCCGCACCGATGTCCAGCAGGATGACATCAACGGCTTTGCATTCCTGATTATTTTCCACGTAGTGCAATACGCAGGCATTGGCACCTGAGGCGATGATGGGCTGATAAGCCGGACCACGGCTTCTGCGCTTCATTATTTCAAAATTGAAAAGCGCTTCGATATCATTCTCATTGACTCCGGGTTTAACAAATGCAAGCAGTTCCAGGAATGCGTCACGGGTGATTCGGCAGGCATGTCGCATTGTTTTGATTTCTTCAGGTTCTTTTACCGAACGGAAACGGTGCATATGCGGGGCCAGTCTGTCATACTGATGCAACGGATAATGCTGCATACACCACTTCCGGAATCGATCGTCACGTGTTTCTACTGGATTGTTGCGCCTCAAATGCTCGTTGCTATTCAAAAAAATGACTTCGGCTTCTGCTGTGATGATTTTAAATATGTTTTCAAATTCATCAAGCCAATAAACATTTTGGACTCCGCTTAGTTCGCGGGCTTCTTTTTTTGTCAGCTTGGCTCCTTCCCAGATGGCAATCTCTTCGCTGGTTTCTTTGAGAAAAAGCATCTCGCGGTGCACGTCTCGAAAGGCATCAGGAAAGATAATAAGAATGCTTTCTTCCTGGTCAATACCTGACATATAGAGCAGATCATTGTTTTGTCGGAAGGGCATGGTACCATCCGCGTTGCTGGGCAGAATATCATTGCTATTGAATACGGCCATTGCCTTTGGCGGTAAAACTTCGCGCAACTTGGCGCGGTTTTTCACATAAAGTGACTGCGGTAATGCTTGATATTTCATTATGGGTAATTTGTTTTTTAGGTTTGCCTAAATATTGAAATTTTAACTTGTGAGCACAATTTCGAATTTTTACAAATACTTTAATAATTAAATGAGATGTATGCCTGGTTTTTAACGTTAAATCCGATTGTACAGGCTTTATTGGCCACCCTCTTTACTTGGGGTGTGACTGCGCTGGGGGCTTCTCTGGTTTTCATTTTTAAAGCGGTTAGCAAGAAAGTGATGGATGCTATGCTGGGTTTTGCAGCTGGTGTTATGCTGGCAGCCAGTTATTGGTCTTTGTTGGCCCCGGCCATTGAGATGTCAAATAATAATGGAATACCGGGATGGATGCCTGCGTTGGTGGGTTTTTTGATCGGAGCTATTTTTATACGGCTAATCGACATGGTGCTGCCGCACCTTCACCCTTTCAAACCTATGAGCGAAGCCGAGGGCATTCATACCTCCTGGCAGCGAAGTGTTCTGCTGGTTTTAGCCATTACTTTACATAATTTTCCCGAAGGCCTGGCAGTAGGGGTAGCCTTGGCGCAGCAGCTTTAGGCATGCCCGAAGCGAGTATTGGCGGAGCTATCGCCCTGGCCATTGGTATCGGAATTCAGAATTTTCCTGAGGGTCTGGCTGTTTCCGCTCCTTTGCGCAGAGAGGGGATATCACGAAAAAAAAGTTTTTGGTATGGTCAGTTATCGGGATTCGTAGAGCCCATTGCTGGCGTAATCGGGGCATCTGCGGTACTTATCATTCAGCCCCTACTTCCCTATGCACTTGCCTTTGCTGCGGGGGCTATGATTTTTGTAGTCATCGAAGAACTGATTCCTGCTTCCAACGAATCGGGCAATACGGATATCTCAACCATGGGGGCCATCCTTGGTTTTAGTGTGATGATGACTCTTGATGTGGCCATGGGTTGATCACCAGCATGGACGAATCGGATTTACACCATATTAATAAGGAGATATAGGGGCTAAAATCACCCTTAAAAAATCTTCAAAAGCCGGTTGTTTATTAATTCAAATATTTCTAACTTTGCCCTTCCAAAAATTTAAGCAAATACTGGTATGCCTACAATACAACAATTGGTAAGAAAAGGAAGGAAGCAAATAAAGGCCAAAAGCAAGTCAAGAGCATTGGGTTCTTGCCCTCAGAAAAGAGGGGTTTGCACCAGAGTGTACACGACCACACCGAAGAAGCCGAATTCGGCCCTTCGCAAGGTAGCGAAAGTGCGCTTGACCAATGGACAGGAAGTAATCGCTTATATCCCGGGCGAAGGACACAATCTGCAGGAGCACTCGATTGTGCTTATTCGCGGAGGAAGGGTGAAAGATTTGCCGGGCGTGAGATATCATATTATAAGAGGTGCCCTGGATACGGCCGGTGTACAGGACAGAAGACAATCGAGATCGAAATACGGAACCAAAAAACCGAGCTAAGAAAAGCTGAAACACAATGAGAAAAAGCAGAGCCAAAAAACATCCGCTTCAGCCCGATCCGAGGTATAAAGACACACTGGTAACCCGGTTTGTCAATAACCTGATGTGGGATGGAAAGAAAAGCGTTGCATATGAAATATTTTATGATGCAATGGATAAAATCAAAGAACAGACTGGGGAAGAAGGCTATGATGTTTGGAAAAAAGCCTTGAATAATGTGATGCCGAGTGTAGAGGTGCGAAGCCGTAGAATCGGAGGTGCTACCTTTCAAATACCTACCGAAATTCGCCCGGATCGCAAAATTTCCATGACCATGAAATGGATTATTCAATACGCTCGCGGACGGGGTGGAAAATCCATGGCTCAACGCTTGTCGCAGGAATTGATAGCCGCTTCCAAGGGAGAAGGCGGTGCTGTAAAAAAGAAAGAGGACGTTCATAGAATGGCAGAAGCTAATAAAGCCTTCTCACATTTCAGATTTTAAGTAAAGGCCCAGGAAAAAAGGAATAAAGAAAAGATGGCAAAAAGAGATTTACGCAAGACCAGAAACATAGGTATTGCAGCTCATATTGATGCAGGTAAAACGACTACAACGGAACGGGTGCTGTTCTATACCGGATTGACGCACAAGTTAGGCGAAGTGCATGAAGGCGGAGCCACCATGGACTGGATGGAACAGGAGAAAGAACGGGGAATTACCATCACATCGGCTGCTACTACGACATATTGGAAATATCCTACGGTTCAGGGGCAACCTACCGATGATACGCAAGAGTATAAAGTTAATATCATTGACACTCCCGGTCACGTAGACTTTACTGTGGAGGTCGAGCGTTCACTGAGGGTTCTTGATGGGGTGGTGGCCCTCTTTTGTGCAGTAGGTGGTGTAGAGCCCCAGTCGGAAACGGTCTGGCGCCAGGCCAACCGCTATAAAGTACCCCGTATCGGTTTTGTGAATAAAATGGACCGCATGGGGGCCGATTTCCTGAATGTAGTCAAGGAAGTACGTGAAAAACTGGGTGCCAATCCTGTACCGCTTCAATTGCCCATTGGCAGCGAGGAAACTTTCAAAGGAGTGGTAGACCTAATTACCAACAAGGCCATTATTTGGGATGATGATACACTGGGCATGACCTACAAAACCATCGATATTCCTGAGGATATGGCGGATCAGGTTCATGAGTATCGTGCAAAGTTAGTCGAAGAAGTGGCTGAATATGACGATGCCATTCTTGAGAAATTTTTTGAAGACCCTGAGTCCATTACGGTAGCCGAACTTAAAGCCGCTATTCGTCAGGCTACCATTGATTTGAAAATCATTCCGATGCTGGCCGGATCGGCTTTTAAGAATAAAGGTGTTCAGGCCATGCTCGATGCAGTCATCGAATATTTGCCTTCTCCACTGGATATTGAAGCCATTGCAGGTGTCAATCCGAAGACCGGTAAGGAAGAAAAAAGAAAGCCGGATCCTGATGAGCCTTTTTCAGCACTGGCTTTTAAAATTATGACGGATCCCTATGTGGGCCGGCTTGCATTCTTCCGTACCTATTCGGGAAGACTCGAATCGGGTTCCTATATCTTGAATAACCGCACCGGCAAAAAAGAAAGAATCTCAAGAATTCTGCAAATGCACTCCAATCAGCAAAAACCCATCGATTTTATCGAGGCTGGTGATATAGGGGCAGCTGTAGGATTTAAAGATATTCGCACTGGCGATACCCTCACCCATGAGAAACATCCCATAGTGCTGGAGTCCATTGACTTCCCCGATCCGGTTATTGGAATTGCTATTGAGCCAAAGACACAAAAAGACGTGGACAAGATGGGCATGGCTTTATCTAAGCTTGCCGAGGAAGATCCAACCTTCAAAGTCCAATTTGATGAAGAAACCGGTCAGACCATTATACGGGGAATGGGCGAGTTGCACCTTGAGATTATTGTGGATCGCCTGCGCAGGGAGTTTAAAGTAGATTGCAATGTAGGAGCACCTCAGGTAACATACAAGGAAGCATTGACATCTACGGTTACACATCGTGAAGTATATAAAAAGCAAACCGGTGGACGTGGTAAGTTTGCCGATATTCAGTTTGAAATTGGACCGGCAGAGCCTGTAGAAGGGGAAGAAGAAGTGAAAGGTTTGCAGTTTGTCAATGATATTTTCGGTGGGGCTATCCCCCGGGAGTTTATTCCGGCTGTTGAGAAAGGTTTCAAAGAAGCCATGAACAATGGCCCACTGGCCGGGTATCCACTTGACTCTATGCGAGTGCGCCTCTTTGACGGTTCATTCCATCCGGTAGATTCGGATGCCATTTCCTTTGAGCTGGCTGCGAAAACTGCATTCCGGAATGCCGCAAAAAATGCTGGCCCGAAATTGCTCGAACCCATCATGAAGCTGGAGGTGGTAACTCCGGAAGAATATACTGGGGATGTTGTGGGTGACCTTAATAAAAGAAGAGGTATGATGGAAGGGATGGAGTTGAAAGGTAATTCTCAGGTGATCAAAGCCAAAGTGCCGCTTTCCGAGATGTTTGGATATGTAACCCAATTGAGAACCATTACTTCCGGACGAGCCACATCTATTATGGAATTCAGTCATTTTGCCCCTGCGCCTGAAAGCATTGCTGAGGAAGTAATTGCCAAGGCCAAAGGCAAAGTAAAAGTAGAAGAATAATGACACAGAAGATTCGAATTAAATTGAAATCATACGATCACAATCTCGTGGACAAGTCTGCCGAAAAGATCGTAAAAACCGTACGAAGTACCGGGGCGGTAGTTACGGGTCCTATTCCCTTGCCAACAAGGAAAAAGATTTTTACGGTATTGCGATCACCCCATGTCAATAAAAAAGCCATGGATCAGTTTGAGCTGAGTACGTACAAGCGATTGCTTGATATATACAGTTCAACCTCCAAAACGGTCGATGCTCTGATGAAACTGGAACTGCCCAGCGGAGTGGATGTGGAGATCAAAGTGTAGTAATAAATAACAGCGCAAAAATTAATTAAGATGATAGGCCTTATAGGAAAAAAAATTGGAATGACGAGCATCTTCCTCGAAGATGGGACGAATATTCCATGTACAGTGCTGGAAGTAGGCCCATGCATGGTAACACAGGTGAAGACGGAAGAGAGTGATGGTTATAATGCTGTGCAGATTGCTTATGGAGAAAAGAAAGAAAAGAATACCCCCAATCCGATGAAAGGCCACTTTAAAAAGGCCGGTGTTCCATTTTCAAAAGTGGTACGGGAAGTAAGGAATTGCGAGCTTGATGTGAATCTGGGTGATGAAATCACGCTGGAAGTCTTTCAAGAAGGAGATATGGTCAATGTGTCGGCTCGTACCAAAGGAAAGGGATTTCAGGGAGTTGTGAAACGACATGGCTTTAGGGGAGTAGGAATGAGAACACACGGGCAGCACAATCGGGAGAGAGCTCCGGGGTCCATCGGGATGTCATCTGATCCTTCAAGGGTGTATAAAGGCATGCGCATGGCCGGAAGAATGGGCAATGTAAACGTAAAGCAGAAAAACCTGAAAGTGGTGAAAGTGATGCCGGAAAGAAACATTCTCTTTGTAAGGGGAGCAGTACCGGGTCATAAAGGCACTTTTGTATTTATCGAAAAATAGCGGAAGCTAAAAGGCAGGAATAATGAAAGTTGATTTACATAAAATAGACGGAAGCAAGGCGGGCAAAAAAATAGATTTGCCCGAGTCCATCTTTGGCATTGATCCCAATGAACATGTGGTATATCTAGCTGTAAAACAGTTTAGAGCTGCCCAACGACAGGGTACACACAAAGCCAAGGAGAGAAGTGATGTGAAAGGATCCACCCGGAAAATAAAGAAACAAAAGGGTACCGGTACAGCCCGGGCCGGTGACATCAAAAATCCGCTCTTTCGGCATGGTGGAACTATCTTTGGTCCCCGCCCCCGCGATTACAGCTTCAAGCTGAACAAAAAAGTAAAAGACCTGGCCCGAAAATCAGCACTGAGTGGTAAACTACGAGACGGTGAAATCCTAATCGTGGAAGACTTTCAACTTGAGGATCATAAAACCCGGACGTTTATCGAAGTAATGAACAATCTAGGTGTGTCATTGGACAAAACATTGTTTCTGCTTTCGGAAATGGACCCGAATACGGCTCTAGCAGCACGGAATATTCCGAATGCACGCGTAAGCGAATCGCGAAGTGTAAACACCTATGATCTGCTCAATGCTGATAAACTGGTATTTACAGAGTCCGGGGTGAAAGTGCTGATTGAAATTTTGGAGAAAAAGGATGTAAAGGCAACTGCTTAAGACTATTGATATGAAAAATATACTTGTAAGGCCTGTTGTAACAGAAAAGATGGAAATGTTAAGCCAAAAGCTTAATCAATACGCCTTTGTTGTACGAAGAGAGGCCAATAAAATTGAAATTAAAAAGGCAGTGGAAGCCATGTACAATGTGAAAGTGACGGATGTCAGCACACTAATCATGCCGGCCAAAGCCAAGACGAGAATGACCAAAGGTGGAGTCATACAGGGACGCAAGAGTGCCTACAAAAAAGCATTTGTAACCCTGGCAGAAGGAGATGAAATTGATTTTTACAGCGAAATCTAACGAGCAATGCCATTAAAGAAATTAAAACCAATCACACCGGGCAGCCGCTTTACCGTGCTGAATGCTTTTACAGAGCTCACTACGGACAAGCCTGAGAAAAAGCTTTTGTCCAAAAAGAAGAGCTCGGGTGGGCGCAACAATCAGGGACGTATGACCATGCGCTACCTCGGAGGCGGACATAAAAAACGTTATCGTATCATTGACACAAAAAGAGACAAGATCGGTATCCCGGGAACGGTAAAGAGCATTGAATACGATCCAAACAGGACCGCTTTCATCGCTCTGGTAGTCTATAAAGATGGCGACAAACGCTATATCATTGCACCTGAAGGGATCAAAGAAGGACAGCAAGTCATATCAGATGACAATGCACCGATCGAAGTAGGTAATACCTTGCCATTGGCCAATATTCCGTTGGGTACGGTTGTGCACAACATCGAGTTGGCCCCCGGTCGTGGTGGAGCCATGGCAAGAAGTGCCGGTACTTTTGCACAGTTGGTGGCCCGTGAGGGTAAATATGCCATCCTGAAGATGCCTTCCGGAGAGACTCGCATGGTGTTGATACGTTGCAAAGCCACTATCGGCTCTGTTTCAAACTCGGATCACAGTCTGATGGTAATCGGCAAGGCCGGCCGCAACCGATGGCTCGGCAGAAGACCCCGGACAAGAGGTGTGGCTATGAATCCGGTCGATCACCCAATGGGAGGTGGCGAAGGAAAATCTTCGGGAGGACAGCCCCGTTCCAGAACCGGACTTTATTCCAAAGGAAAGAAAACCAGAAATCCGAAAAAGCCTTCCAGCAAATTAATTATAAGTAGAAAGAAGAAAAAGAAATAAAGTAAACTATGGCTAGATCACTAAAAAAAGGGCCTTACGTTGATTTCAAACTCTACCGCAAGGTAAGCAGGCTGAACGAAACAGGGAAAAAAACGGCCATCAAGACCTGGTCGCGCAGGTCTATGATTATTCCGGATTTTGTCGGTCATACCCTGGCCGTTCACAATGGAAATAAATTTATTCCGGTATATGTGACGGAAAATATGGTGGGACACAAACTGGGTGAATTTGCTCCGACAAGAAACTTCCGAGGGCACTCATCGAAGAAAATAAGATAAGATATGAAAGCAGTTGCTAGATTAAAAAATAATAAAGGATCGGCTCGAAAGGCCCGGTTGGTATTGGACCTTATTCGGGGAAAGGATGTGGAAGAAGCGTTGAATATTTTGAGATTCAATCAAAAACACGTTTCGAAGAAAGTAGAGAAATTGTTGGAATCAGCCATTAACAACTGGGAGCAGAAAAATGAAGGTATGCGGGTAGAGGAAAGCGAACTCTATGTAAAAGAAGCCTATGCCGATGGCGCCTCCGTGTTGAAGCGATTTCAGCCGGCTCCATTCGGACGTGCGTATCGTATTCGCAAGAGATTAAGCCATATAACGATTGTAGTTGACAGCCGCATTCAATCGCAAGAGATGGATGAAGTATCAGAAAACATTGAAATAGAAGAATAAATGGGACAAAAGGTAAATCCAATAGGCCTGCGATTGGGCATTATCCGGGGATGGGACTCCAACTGGTTTGGAAAGAAAAAGGATTTCTCTGATAAATTGATAGAAGATCAAAAGATCAGAAATTATCTGAATGCCCGCTTTTCAAAAGGCGGTATTGCACGCATCGTTATTGAGCGAACACTAAATCGAATCACGATAACGATCCACACATCCCGTCCGGGCATTATTATCGGGAAAGGCGGATCGGAAGTGGATCGCCTGAAAGAGGAGATGAAGAAACTAACGAAAAAGGATGTACAGATAAATATATCGGAAATACGAAGGCCCGAACTAGATGCCCAAATCGTAGCCGAAAACATTGCCAAACAGATCGAAGGCAGGGTCAACTTCAGACGCGCCATGAAAATGGCCATTGCATCAACGATGCGGATGGGTTCTGAGGGAATCAAAACGCGTGTGTCGGGTCGACTCAACGGTGCGGAAATGGCAAGAATAGAGGAATATAAAGAAGGACGTATTCCACTGCATACCTTCCGAGCTGATATTGATTATTCTCTGGTGGAAGCACAAACGGTATACGGTAAAATAGGCGTGAAAGTATGGATTTGCAAAGGAGAAGTGCTGGGTAAACGGGACCTCTCTCCCAACCTTGAAAAGGGCAGACCCGGAGGCAAACGACAGCCCCGAAGAGCAAAAAATAACTAGTAAAAGGAAAGACGATGCTACAACCTAAAAGAGTAAAACACAGAAAGCAGCAAAAAGGCAGGATGAAAGGCCTTTCGCAGAGGGGGCATACCCTGGCATTCGGCAACTTCGGGCTGAAAGCCATGGAAAGTGCCTGGATTACGGACCGGCAAATTGAAGCCGCACGGATTGCTTTTACACGATATATGAAAAGAGAAGGACAGGGATGGATTCGCATTTTTCCCGACAAACCGGTGACTTCAAAACCGGCCGAAGTGAGAATGGGTAAAGGAAAAGGTGCTCTTGATCATTGGGTGGCAGTCGTACGTGCAGGCCGCATTATGTTCGAATTGGACGGGGTGCCGCAAGAAATAGCCGAAGAGGCCCTTCGTCTGGCTGCACAGAAGATGCCAGTCCGTTGCAAATTTGTGGTCCGTCCTGATTATGTAGAGACAAAAATCGCGAAATAATGAAAAGAATTGCAAAAGAGGAAATACGCGAGATGAGCCTTGCGGACTTAATCGAACGTATCGAACGGGAGGAAGGCATTCTTACAAAAAAGAAATTTTCTCATGCCGTTTCCATGATCGAAAACCCGCTCGAGTTGCGCTGGATCAGAAGAGACATTGCCAGGTTGAAAACCGAGTTAACCAAAAGAAAGAAATTAAACAATAATATAAATGGCTGAGCGAAATTTAAGAAAGACAAAGATTGGTACCGTTGCCAGCAACAACATGGACAAATCCATCACGGTATTGGTAGAGCGAAGAATGAAGCATCCAATCTATGGCAAATATTTAAAAAAGTCGAAGAAGTTTATGGCTCACGATGAGAAGAATGAGTGCAATGTGGGAGACACGGTAAAGATCATGGAAACAAGGCCCTTGAGTAAAAGAAAGACCTGGAGACTGGTGGAGATAATCGAAAGAGCCAAGTAATATTTATCATTTAATAATATAAGAACAATGATTCAACAGGAAACAAGATGTGCGGTTGCAGACAACAGCGGGGCCAAAAGAGTCCTTTGCATCCGTGTGTTGGGTGGCAATAGAAGATATGCCTCGGTTGGAGATAAAATTGTAGTGACCGTAAAAGATGCCATGCCCAACGGACAGGTAAAAAAAGGCACGGTCTCGAAAGCGGTTGTGGTGCGTGTGAAGAAAGAATACAGACGCAAAGACGGTTCGTATATCCGATTTGACGACAATGCCGTAGTACTGTTGAACAACCAGGATGAACCACGGGGAACCCGGATTTTCGGACCTGTGGCCCGTGAACTCCGCGAAAGAGAGTACATGAAAATTATTTCATTAGCGCCAGAAGTATTGTAACTATGAGTAAAAATCAAAAAAGCAGCCCGAAAAAGCTGCACATAAAAAAAGGGGATACGGTAAAAGTGATTGCCGGTGATGACAAAGGCAAACAGGGACGTGTATTATTTGTAGAGCGTAAAAAATACCGTGCCATTGTGGAAGGGGTGAATATTGTACATAAACACACCCGACCCAATGCTACCTATCCCAACGGGGCCATTGAAAAGAAAGAAGCTCCGGTACATCTGAGCAATTTGATGCTGCTTGATCCGAAATCAAACGAAGCAAGTAGGATCGGTCGCAAAGTAGTAGATGGAAAAATAAAACGATATGCTAAAAAATCCGGGGAGGTAATTGACTGATGGAATACACACCTAGATTATTTAAGAAGTACAAAGAGGAAGTAATTCCGGCCATGATGGAAAAATTTAATTATAGATCCGTGATGGAAGTGCCGGCTTTGGTAAAGATTGCCCTGAATCAGGGGGTCGGAAGGGCTACACAGGACAAGAAACTGGTTCAAAATGCGGTTGAGGAATTAACCTCCATTGCCGGCCAGCGGGCGGTCGCAACTTATGCTAAAAAGGCCATATCCAATTTCAAGTTGAGGGAAGATATGCCAATCGGTGCACGGGTAACCCTGCGCAGCACCAGGATGTATGAATTTATGGACCGTCTTGTGTCGGTAGCGTTGCCAAGGGTACGCGACTTCCGGGGAATCAGCAACAAAGGTTTTGACGGACGCGGCAATTATACGCTGGGCATTACCGAGCAAATTATTTTTCCGGAAATTGATATAGACCGCGTGGATAATATCAATGGTATGAACATCACATTTGTAACCACTGCAAAAACAGACGAGGAGGCTAAAGAGCTGTTGAAACTGCTTGGCCTTCCATTTCAAAAAGTAAAGTAATGGCAAAAGAATCAGTAAAAGCACGACAAAGAAAACGAGAACGGTTAGTAGAGCAATATGCGGAAAGAAGAAAGGCATTGAAAGAAGCCGGAGATTTTGACGCACTGGACAGACTGCCCAGAAATGCTTCACCGGTTAGGTTGCGCAATCGCTGCCAACTTACCGGAAGAGGAAGAGGATACATCCGCCTTTTTAGCATATCGCGGATCAAATTCAGAGAACTGGCATCTTACGGAAAGATACCGGGTATTAAAAAAGCAAGTTGGTAAAAAGAGATTAAAATGGGAATTGTAACAGATCCGATAGCAGATTATTTAAACAGAATCAGAAATGCACAACAGGCTGGCAAACGCATGGTGGAAATACCCGCCTCCAACCTGAAAAAACGCATTACGGAAATCCTCTACGAACAGGGATATATTCTGAAATACAAATTTGAAGACACGCCCAATGGACAGGGCGTTATCAAAGTAGCCATAAAATATGATAAAGTGAATGGCGAACCGGTGATTAAGAAAATGAAACGTGTTAGCCGTCCCGGTTTGAGAGCTTATCGCTCTGCGGATGAACTTCCTCGGGTAATTAATGGCCTTGGAGTAGCTATCGTGTCTACTTCAAAAGGTGTGATGACCGATAAGCAGGCACGCAATGAAAATGTTGGTGGTGAAGTATTGTGTTCCATATATTAATAGAAAAAAGCTGAGCAATGTCAAGAATAGGATATAAACCCATATCGGTCCCTTCCAACACGGAAGTGAAAATTAAGGACAACAATGAGGTGACGGTAAAGGGCCCCAAGGGTGAATTGCATCTTCAGGTGAATCCGGATTTGATCCTGAAACTGGAGGGTAATGTGTTGACAGTAGATCGTCCTACGGAGCAAAAACGCCACAAAGCCATGCACGGGCTTTACCGCTCATTGCTGGCCAATATGGTACAGGGTGTTTCAGAAGGATTTAAGAAAGTGCTGATTATGAATGGGGTAGGATTCAGGGCTTCCTCCCAGGGGCAGATGCTCGAGTTGAGCGTGGGTTTCTCACACCCGGTCATTATAATGGTTCCTCCGGAAGTGAAGGTACAAGCCGAAACAGTAAAAGGTAAAAGCCCAACCATCACGTTGGAAAGCCACGATAAGCAATTGCTCGGGCAGGTAGCGGCCAAGATCAGAGCCGTAAGAAAGCCGGAACCATACAAAGGAAAAGGAATACGATACTCGGATGAATATATCAGAAGGAAAGCAGGCAAAGCAGCTGCCAAATAAAAAATAAGGCTATGATCAAGAGTAAGAATTTAATAAAAGAGGCCAGAAGGCAAAGAATCAGGAAGAATATCCGTAAAAAGATTTCAGGCACACCTGAGATACCAAGACTTAGTGTCTTTAGAAGCAATCGTGAGATCTATGTGCAGATCATTGATGATGAGCAGGGGCATACCCTTACAGCAGCTTCATCACGTGAGCTCTCCATAGCCGGAGAAAAAGCTACAAAAAAAGAAAAAGCGGCCAAAGTAGGAAGACTGATTGCCGAACGTGCCAAAGCAGCCGGAATTGAAAAAGTGGTATTTGATCGAGGTGGCTACCTCTACCACGGAAGAGTAAAAGCATTAGCAGACGAAGCCCGCAAGGGAGGTCTTAAATTTTAAAAAATAGCATTAATGGCTCAAGCAAACATTCATAGAATCAAAGCAAGCGAACTAGAGCTTAAGGAGAAGGTCGTTGAGATCAGGCGAGTTGCCAAGGTGACCAAAGGGGGAAGAACATTCGGATTCTCAGTAGTCGTGGTTGTAGGTAATGAAGATGGAATCGTGGGACACGGCCTCGGAAAAGCCCGTGAGGTAACGGAAGCAATCTCAAAAGGAATAGATGATGCCAAGAAAAACCTGATTCAGGTACCGGTACTTAAAGGCACGATACCGCATCCGCAAAATGGAAAATTCGGGGCGGCAAAAGTTATTCTAAAACCGGCATCCGGTGGTACAGGTGTTATAGCCGGAGGTGCCATGCGGGCCGTATTAGAGAGTGCCGGCATCAGGGATGTATTGGCAAAGTCGCTAGGAACTTCCAACCCGAACAATGTAATTAAGGCCACCATTAATGCATTGCTGAGCTTGCGTCAACCGATCGAGATAGCACAAAAAAGAGGTGTCTCTTTACAAAAAGTTTTTAACGGATAAGCCATGGGAAAAGTAATAATAACACAGGTAAAGAGCGGAATAGATCGCACCAAGAAGCAAAAGAATACACTGATAGCACTGGGATTGAGAAAAATCAATCAAAGTGTGGAGGTCGAGCTGAATCCGCAAATAGAAGGGATGATCAATAAGGTTAAACATTTAATTACCGTAAAAGAAAAGTAAGGAAATGAAACTACACAATTTAAAACCGGCTGAGGGTGCGGTAAAGAAAGGAAAACGCATAGGACGTGGTCAAGGTTCAGGCAAAGGTGGAACCTCTACAAGAGGTCATAAAGGCGCCCAGTCGCGTTCAGGTTATAAAAGACGGGCGGGCTTCGAAGGAGGCCAGATGCCATTACAACGCAGATTGCCCAAGCGAGGGTTTAAAAATATCAACCGGGTGGAACACCGGGTGCTGAACCTCTCGACACTGCAACATCTTGCTGATAAATTCAATATTGACAAAGTTGATATAGAGGTTCTACGAAGTTTGAAAATGATTGGTAAGCAAGATGTGGTTAAAGTATTGGGCAATGGTGAGCTCAAGACAAAAATGGATGTCAGTGCGCATGCATTTAGTAAGAGCGCCAAAGAAGGAATCGAATCAGTAGGCGGTACCGCAAATATTATTCAATAGAATGAAAGAATTAATCAGCACGCTTCAAAATATCTTCAAGATTGAAGATCTCCGTAAAAGGATCATTTTCACACTGGGTCTTATTTTTATATATCGTTTTGGCTCTTATGTTGTGCTGCCGGGTATTGACCCGGGCGCTCTGGCCCAGGGCGAGGCACCAGGAGGTATTTTAAACCTGATTAATATTTTTTCCGGGGGTGCTTTTGCGAGAGCATCCATTTTTGCATTGGGTATAATGCCCTATATTTCCGCATCAATTGCCGTGCAACTTCTGGGCATGGCCGTTCCTTACTTTCAGAAGCTTCAGAAAGAAGGGGAAAGCGGTCAGCGGAAGATGAATCAGATTACCCGATATCTAACAGTGGTGGTTACCGCATTTCAGGCCATCGGATACAATGTATTTCTACGAAGCACATTCAGCGATGCCATTGTGATCAATAATTCTCTTTTCCTCTTCTCAACGGTTGTTATCCTTACAACAGGTACGATTTTCGTAATGTGGCTGGGTGAAAGAATAACGGACAAGGGTATCGGGAATGGTATTTCCCTTTTGATTATGGTAGGAATTGTAGCCAAGCTACCAGGTGCCCTGATGCAGGAATTTACCAAAAGAACAACCGATGCAGGTGGACTGGTACAATTGGTGATCGAACTTGCATTTCTTGTTTTGGTTGTGATGGCAACCATTGCATTGGTGCAGGCCGTACGTAAAATACCCGTGCAATATGCGAAACGAATCGTAGGAAGCGGGGCTCGCAGAATGCAAATGGGTGGACACAGGCAATATCTTCCCTTGAAGATTAACGCAGCCGGTGTAATGCCGATCATCTTTGCGCAGGCGTTGATGTTCCTGCCCTCAACCATTGGCACCTTTGTAGGATTCGAATCCTCAGGATTTGTCAGAACTTTTACTGATTATACCTCATTCGGATACAATATGGTGTACTTCCTGTTGGTAGTAGCCTTTACTTATTTCTACACAGCATTGGTAGTTAACCCGCAACAAATTTCAGAGGACCTAAAGCGAAACGGTGGTTTTATTCCGGGTGTAAAGCCGGGCAAACGCACAGCAGAATATATTGATACCATACTAACACGCATTACCTTGCCGGGTTCCATTTTCCTGGGCATTGTAGCTATTCTACCTGCATTTGCTCAGAAATTTGGAATCAGCCAGATGTTTGCCCTCTTTTATGGAGGCACGTCCCTGCTGATTATGGTGGGTGTGGTTTTGGATACTTTACAACAAATTGAAAGTCATCTGCTGATGAGGCATTATGACGGATTGATGAAATCCGGACGAATAAAGGGTCGGGCATCGGCCGGAGTATCAAGTATATAGCATAATTAAAATGCTTTAAAATTCGGGAATTAGCGAATTTTTTGAGAAATTTGCACCCGCTTTTGAAAAATAAAAAGGAGAGCCATCAATGGCAAAACAGGATGTAATAAAGCAAGACGGAACTATCATTGAGGCGTTGTCAAACGCGATGTTCCGGGTACAGCTTGAGAATGGCCATGAGATTGTTGCACATATTTCGGGAAAAATGAGGATGAACTATATCCGAATATTGCCCGGAGACAAAGTAGCCGTGGAATTGTCACCCTATGACCTTTCCAGGGGACGAATCACTTACAGATATAAGTAAAAGGATAGAATATGAAGGTTAGAGCATCAGTAAAGAAAAGAAGCGCAGACTGCAAAATTGTTCGCAGGAAAGGGCGCATTTATGTGATTAATAAAAAGAATCCAAAATTTAAACAACGTCAAGGATAATAAGATATGGCAAGGATAGCTGGAAACGATTTACCGCGAAATAAAAGAGGCAAGATTGCCCTGACATATATCTATGGTATTGGCAGGACAACGGCAGTAAATATATTAACGAATGTCGGTGTAGATCCGGAGAAAAAAGTGCAGGACTGGACGGATGAGGAAATCACCAAAATTCGTAGGGAAATCAATGACAACTATAAGGTGGAAGGAGCGCTTCGTTCGGAAGTGCAGACTAATATCAAACGACTGATGGATATTGCCTCTTACAGGGGGATTCGTCATAGACGAGGGCTGCCTCTCCGCGGACAAAGAACCCGCACGAATGCCAGAACACGCAAAGGAAGGAAGAAAACCGTTGCAGGTAAAAAGAAAGCTACTAAATAATAATTCGCATCATCTGAACAGATTAATATAAAATGGCCAGAACGAAAGGAAGAAAAGCAAGTAAAAAAAGAGTTGTAAAAGTGGATGCCTATGGGCAGGCTCATGTAAGTGCTACATTCAATAATGTGATGGTAACGCTCACCAATGCAAAAGGGGAGGTGATTTCCTGGGGCTCAGCCGGCAAGGCCGGATTCCGCGGTTCCAAGAAAAACACCCCTTACGCTGCGCAGGTAGCCGCTACAGATGCTGCACAGGTCGCCTATGATGCAGGTCTTCGAAAGGTAGAAGTATTTGTGAAAGGTCCCGGTTCGGGACGTGAATCAGCCATCAGAGCGTTGGCAGCTGCCGGCCTCGAGGTGACTGTTATCAAGGATGTGACACCGATTCCTCACAACGGATGCCGGCCTCCGAAAAGAAGAAGAGTTTAAAATAAAACCGAAAGAACTAAGAAGATGGCAAGATATACAGGACCTACATCTAAGAAAGCCCGCTCATTTGGCGAAGCAATCTTTGGATTTGACAAATCTTTTGAAAAGAAGAAATATCCCCCCGGGCAACATGGCAACTCGAGAAGAAGAAAGTCCCAAAGCGAATATGCCATTCAGTTGAAAGAAAAACAAAAGGCCAAGTATACCTATGGTTTGTTGGAGCGACAGTTTGCCCGCATGTTTGCCGAAGCATCAAGGCGTCAGGGAGTTACAGGTGAAATCCTACTTCAATTGCTTGAGTCGCGCCTCGACAATGTTATTTATCGTCTTGGGATAGCCCGCACCAGGCGCCAGGCCCGGCAGTTGGTAACACACAAACACATTATGGTAAACGGGAAAGTAGTAAATGTACCTTCTTATCTGCTCAATCCGGGCGATATCATCACCCTCCGCGAAAGATCCAAAGGAATGGAAATCATCCAGGATAGCCTCGCAAAACGGGTCGACAAGTATTCCTGGCTTGTATGGGACGCTGGCTCAATGACCGGGAAATATGTGGAAGTTCCTTCACGTGAAAGCATTCCTGAGAACATTCAAGAGCAACTTATTGTTGAATTGTACTCTAAATAAATAATTAAAAAGGAAAATAAATGGCTATACTTTCATTTCAGAAGCCGGATAAAATCATATTGCAAAAAGCTACGGACTACGAAGGTTTGTTTGAATTCAAACCATTGGAGCCCGGTTTCGGTGTCACCGTAGGAAATGCCCTCAGAAGAGTATTGCTTTCCTCGCTCGATGGATATGCCATCTCCGGGCTTAAAATCAACGGTGTGGATCATGAGTTCGATACCATTAAGGGAGTAATTGAAGATGTGTCGGAAATTATTTTGAACCTCAAACAGGTTCGCCTGAAAAGAGTGTTGGAGGACGATGATTCTTCAAGTGAGAAAATATTTATTTCCATCAAAGACCAGGAAAGCTTTACAGCCGGTGATATTGAAAAGCACACCAATGTTTTTCAGGTAACCAATCCGGATCTGGTAATTTGTCATATGGAATCCTTTGTAAATCTCGAAATGGAATTAACCGTTACGAAAGGAAGGGGTTATGTGCCGGCAGAGGAAGGTAAAACGAAAGATGTGCCTGTAGGCTACATTGCCATGGATGCCATCTATACGCCTATCAAGAACGTGAAATATACCGTAGAGAATACCCGTGTAGAGCAAAGAACAGATTACGAAAAACTGGTGATGGATATCAAGACGGACGGGACCATCCATCCGGAAGAAGCCATCAAAGAGGCTTCAAAGATTTTGATTCAACACCTGATGCTTATTTCCGATGAAAATATCACTTTTGATACACCCGGTGTGAAGGGAGATGATGTAGTGGATGAGGAAGTTTTGCATATGCGCAAGATCCTTAAAACACCCCTCGAAGACCTCGACTTGTCGGTCAGGGCATATAACTGCCTCAAAGCAGCCAAAATAAATTCGCTCGCAGACTTGGTACAATATGATACGAATGAACTTCTGAAGTTCAGAAATTTCGGACGCAAGTCGTTGGTGGAAATTGAAAATCTGATCACGGAGAAAGGACTGTCCTTCGGAATGGACCTGTCAAAATATAAACTAAACGAAGAGTAATCTTTTAATAAAGAACTGAGGAATCATGCGTCACGGAAAGAAAATAGCAAAGCTGGGAAGAACAAGTGCTCACAGAAAAGCAATGTTGTCAAACATGGCTACGAGCCTTATTCTGCATAAGCGCATCAAAACGACAGTGCCCAAGGCCAAAGCATTGCGCAAATATATTGAGCCTCTTATCACACGGTCCAAAACAGATGACACACACTCCAGAAGGATGGTTTTTCGCAAATTGAAGAACAAAGAGGGAGTAAAAGAACTTTTTGATAACATCGCTCAGGTAATTGCAGATCGTCCGGGCGGATATACACGCATATTGCGTACAGGTTACAGGCAAGGTGACAATGCTGAAATGTGCATTATTGAGCTGGTGGACTACAATGAGAGCTACACCCAGAATGAAGGTAAGAAGAAGAGCAAGCGCAAGCGAACAAGAAGGACGAAAAAAAGTAGTGCAGAGCATGTAGCTATAGAGACTGAAAGCACAGAGCAAGCAGCGGCAGTGGAAGGAGAGCCAACAACAGCCACACCGGAAGTAAGCGCAAATAAGACACCTCAAGGGGAAAGCGGAGCTACAAGTGATAATGAGGAAAAAACGAAAACAGAAGATGCCGGCCCTTCAGAAGAAGAAAAGGCTGAACAATGATACAATTTCAGACGGTATGAAAATGGGAAGGGATGCTAACTTATTGGGAGCATCCCTTTTTTTATGCATTTGGTTTTACGAATTTTACAAAAACAAGCATGCACTTAGAATCAGAAAATCTTACTGAAGCCCTTCTCCTCCTGGCAGATGGCCGCCTTTTCAGGGGAAAAGCCATAGGTGCAATTGGCACATGCAGCGGTGAATTATGCTTCAATACGGCTATGACCGGATATCAGGAGTTGTATACCGACCCTTCCTATTTTGGTCAGATATTAATTAATACCAGCGCACACATCGGAAATTACGGAGCATATGCCATGGACAATGAATCGGATCGTCCAAAGATAGCTGGGCTGGTGGTGAAAAATTATGCAGAACTCTTCTCGCGGCATATAGCTAAGGAATCACTTGATGCGTATTTCAAGCGCCATAATGTGGTAGGAATCGCAGAAGTCGATACCCGTGAGTTGGTGCGTCATATTCGCTCAAAAGGGGCCATGAATGCGATAATATCTTCGCAAATCACCGATGTGAAGGAATTGGAGAAAAAATTAAATGAAGTGCCGGGCATGGAGGGCCTCGAATTAGCTTCCAAAGTAAGTACGAAAACGCCTTACTTCGTGGGGGATGAAAACGCATCGCTGCGGGTGGCTGTCGTTGATCTGGGAGTAAAGCGTAGCATACTCAAGCATTTAAGTGCGAGAGATTGTTACTTGAAAGTATTCCCTGCCCAGACAGTTTTTAGCGAAATTATGGCATGGCAGCCGGATGGAATATTTATGTCAAATGGGCCGGGAGACCCTGCAGCTACCGACTATGCCGTAAAAACCACCCGCAAAGTACTTTCCGAGGAATTGCCGTTTTTTGGGATTTGCCTGGGACATCAGATTTTGGCCCGAGCCGTGGAAGTATCTACCTTCAAAATGCATCATGGTCACAGAGGAGGAAACCATCCTGTAATCAATATGGAAAGTGGTAAGGCAGAAATAACCACTCAAAATCATGGCTTTGCAGTATCGGAAGAGGCCCTTCTTCGAAGGAATGAAGAGATTAGGCTAACACACAGAAACCTGAATGACGGTTCGGTAGAAGGCATCAGACTGATTGGTAAGCCCGCCTTCTCTGTACAGTACCACCCCGAAGCAAGTCCCGGCCCGCATGATTCCCACTACTTATTCGATGACTTTATACAACTGATCCGTAAACATAAAACTAAATAGACCATGAGTGTAATAATTGATATAATTGCCCGGCAAATATTTGATTCACGGGGAAATCCTACAGTAGAGACGGAAGTGATAACGGACAATGGTATTGTAGGCAGAGCAGCCGTTCCATCAGGAGCCAGCACCGGAAAGCACGAAGCAGTTGAACTGCGTGACGGAGGTAAAGCATATCATGGCAGAGGAGTTTCAAATGCTGTGAAGAATGTGAACAATGTGCTTCGCGAAGCTCTTAGTGGAATGAGCGTACTCGACCAACCGGCTCTGGATAAGTACATGATTGAATTGGATGGCACTCCGAACAAAGCAAAGCTTGGAGCCAATGCCATTTTATCTGTTTCGATGGCAGCTGCCAAAGCTGCTGCAGAGGAATCGGGTCTGCCGCTCTTTCGATACATTGGCGGTGTTAATGCCAAAACATTGCCTGTACCGATGATGAATGTGCTCAATGGTGGGTCTCATGCCGACAACAATATCGACTTTCAGGAATTCATGATTATGCCGGCCGGAGCCCCTTCATTGTCAGAAGCGTTGCGCTACGGATCTGAAATTTTTCATACGCTAAAATCCGTCCTCAAGGCAAAGGGCTATTCCACCAATGTAGGGGATGAAGGTGGTTTTGCACCGGAGATAAAGTCTAATGAGGAAGCCATTGAAATTATTCTCGAAGCCATCGAAAAGGCAGGCTATCGTCCGGGTGAGGATGTATCCATTGCACTGGACCCGGCCAGCTCCGAATTTTATGACAATGAATCAGGACTCTATGTGTTTCACAAATCGGATGGAAGAAAATTGAATTCTGAGGAGATGGCTGACTATTGGGTGGAATGGGTAGATAAATATCCCATCGTATCTCTTGAGGATGGGTTGCAGGAAGACGACTGGACAGGTTGGCAATATCTAACCGCAAAACTCAGGGATAAAATTCAATTGGTAGGCGATGATCTTTTTGTAACGAATGTAGAGCGTCTCTGGAAAGGCATTGAAATGAACGTAGCCAATTCTATTTTAATAAAACTGAATCAGATAGGAACTCTTACTGAAACAATTGATGCCGTATCGTTGGCCAACCGGCATGCCTATACGGCTGTCATCAGCCATCGTTCGGGCGAAACGGAAGATACAAGCATTGCCGATCTGGCGGTGGCGCTCAATACCGGGCAGATCAAGACTGGCTCGATGTCAAGAACCGATCGTATAGCCAAATACAATCAATTGCTTCGTATTGAAGAAATGCTCGGCTCCGATGCCCGTTTCCCGGGGAGGAATTTCCGAAGCTGAGAAACTGATGTAGCATTTTTTAATCAGCTCGGACCGGAATTGTGCATGCGGGGTTTATCTCTTGCCATTGCAAATGGGTAAGTTTATAGTTATGAAAAGTACCCTGTCACATTGGAATGAATTGCGGGCATTCTTGAAAAACAAGTATATGCTGGTAACAATGGCATTCCTAATCTGGATGCTTTTCTTTGATAATTATAATTTTCTTGTTCGAAATGAAATAAGAAGCGAGCTCAGAGAAGTAAGGCAGAAGAAAGCCTATTATGAAGCGCAGATCAGGGAAGTGAAGAATGAGCTCAACAGCCTCTTTGGTTCGGAAGAATCCGTCGAAAAATTTGCTCGGGAAAAATACTATATGAAACGAGCAGATGAGGATGTATTTATTATCGTGGATGAATAATCACTATATTCGATCCGAATAGAATCGCATAATACATGCTTCGTCTCCAAGCCATGCCACATACCGATTTTGAAGAATTCAGAGACCTTTCTGTTATAAATTATGCGAGGGCGCTTAGTAGGAATCTTCGTATAAATTATCGAGAAGCCAGCCAATTGGCTGTAGAAGAGCTTAAAACAATCCTCCCGCGCGGATTCTTTAGCGATGATCACTATTTCTATAATCTAGTGACAGGTGAAGAAACGCAGGAAGTCGGTAAACTATGGTTTTATATCAATCGAAAACTAAAAAGTGCTTTTCTTTATGACTTGATGATCTTTGAAGCATTTCAACGCAGGGGGTATGGGAAAAGAGCTTTGCAAGAGATGGAAAAAGAATTGAAGGCGAAGGGAATCACAGTCATCCGGCTGAATGTCTTTAATGATAATCGAATAGCTCGTCACTTATACCTGGAGCGGGGATATGACAATTGCAACCAAATATTGCAAAAATTCCTCGATTAAAATTGTTTAATAGCTACCGAAGTATTTTCGTAAAAACCACTCCAGGGTCAAGAAAGAGAGGATAAGGAAAAAGATCCATTTCATGTCCAGCAAGAGCGTAGATTTGAAGGAATCTCGCAAGATGGGTTTAAGATTCTCATTTTTCATCAATTCTGCAATCAGTTGATCGCTCTGATTAGGAGCAAACACCTTGCCTCCGCTTTCTTCACTCAATCGATAAAGAAGATCATAGCGAGCTCTTGTGCTTAAGGATTCCAAATTGACTTTGCGGACAATGAATTGCCCGCTGGCTTCCATTTCCTGACCATCGTAAACAAGGCGTGCGCGATAGCGATAACGGCCGGCCGGAAAATATCCGGCATCAAGTCGATAACTTTTATCCGTTTTGCTGAAGCGAAATTCAAACTCTTTGCCCTCACTGTCCTCTATTTTCAGTTCTATATCGGGATTATTGACCAATTCATAGTTTTCATTATATAGTTCGGCCGTAAAACGTACGGGCTCGGTTTCATCAAATACTTTTTTACTAAGCTTGACCCGGAATTGTCGCTTGTCGTCCATGACGCTCAGGTATTGACAGCTTTGGGTGATCAGTGCATCGACAATCTTATGGTCTGTGTGGAGAAGATAGTCATAAAGCCGCCATCGCCAGATACCCGTTCCCAGTAATATGCTTATGCGCTGTCCGTTCTCCTGACTGCCATATACGAGCATAGGGTATTGTGTCTCCACATTGCCTATTTTCTGGGTCAGCAGGGAGCGGGCCTGAGGGCCCGGTGTGAAACTGCCGAAAGGTACTATCATGGGTGGAAAGCCTTCGAGTGCCTGTGCAAGGCCGTCAGGAAAGTCAAAGAGTGAAAAGTCGGGATTGATAATCGCCCGGGCTTCATTGAATCCCCCATTGGAAGATCGAAGCCGAAGCAGGTTCTGTGCCTCGTTGAGCGCATTAAGATCGCTGTGTAGACTGTAAATAAACCATATAGATTGCCTGGATTCCCTCGTCTCTTTGAGAAGGGAAGTCATTGGGAAACGCTGCGAAGGCAAGCCGTGCAAAATAATCAGATTGTAGGCTTCGGGGGCAATATTCCCGTCACTAGCATATGCCAGGGTGACATCATAGTTTTTGCTTTGCAGCAGTGCCTGACGGATGGCCGAAATATCGGGGTGTGGAGCATCTGCTACAATCAGCACTTTCTTGCGACTCTCGAGGACATCAATGAAAAAACTTTTATAGTTGTTGTCTTGGCTTACTTCTCCCCGGAGAGGCGATATACTGACCTGGTATTGCACTACACCGGCATGTGAAGGCTCTATAAGTACCGATTCTTCTATAATATCATCCCGCTTGTGGAAATGTAAATTTTTGGAGAAAACTGTTTTTTTTTGTCCATCGGGGCTCAACTCTTCCACCCGTACTATGCTCTCCATATTTTGGGCATTGCTTGCCTCAATGTCGATTTTTACTTCCATTTTGTCTCCGAGATAGAGAATGGAGTTGTGGTAGATTTCGCGGATGCTCAGATCCCGCTTAAAGCTCGTATCTCCAAGAGCAATCGTATAAATCGGAGCATTCATCTCCGCAGCATGATAAACGGGGCTATTGCCTTCATTGTAGATTCCATCGCTGGCCAAAATAATGGCACCCACGTTTCTATTGATGTAGAGATTGTGTATCTCCTTCAAAGCTCCCGAAAGATTGCTGCTTTTCTCATCAAATTGCCTGGCAATGCCCTCATGAAGCGAAGAACCGAAAGAATAGGCCGATACTTCATATTTAGAAGAGAGTGCATCTACGATTTTTTCATATTCATTCACAAGTCGGGAAGAGTCCTCTTCATTCATGTGAATGCCAATGGATTCCGAATTGTCTGTCAGCAAGATGATCTGCGGATTCTCACGCTCCGTAATCCTTTTTTTTACTACCGGACCCAGCAAAAGAAAAGAAATGATCGATACGGATGCAAAGCGAAGGAATGCAAGCAGGTAGATCAGCTTGGGGGGCATGCCCGAGGACGCACCGAAATACCTGCTTCGAAGATAGAGCCCAAGAGCAAAGCCCATCCCAAGGAACAAACACAATATCACAAACCAGCCCGGAAAGGGAAAAGCAATGGCTTCCATTAAGAATTATTCTCTTCAACTATTAACAACGTGAATGAATCTTTATTACTGTGCACTTTCATTAAACATTGAGCGCACCGCAAACGCTGATTGTTTGGCCAGAGATGTAGGAGCTCATATCCGAGGCCAGGAAAACACAAACTTGAGCTACTTCATGCGGCCTGCCAAAGCGACCCAGCGGAATGTTTTCAAAGTATTTCTCCCGGGTAGCGTCATCCAGTTTTTCAGTCATCTCAGTTTCAATGAATCCTGGTGCAACGGCATTGCATCGGATGTTACGACTACCCATCTCCCGGGCAATCGACTTCGTAAATCCGATAATGCCGGCTTTCGAGGCGGCATAATTGGATTGCCCCGGGTTGCCTGTGATGCCTACCACGGAACTGATGTTTATTATGCTTCCGCAGCGATTGCGCATCATATGACGTGATACGTGTCTCGTCATATTAAAGACCGACTTAAGGTTGGTATTGATGACCTCATCCCACTGTTCTTCTGTCATTCTCAAGATCAGATTGTCTCTTGTAATACCGGCATTGTTTACTACGATGTCAATTTTTCCAAAGTCGGAGATCACGTCTTTTACCAGTTTTTCGCTGGCCTCATAAGAGGAAGCATCCGATTTGTATGCTTTGGCATTGCCACATTTTTCGGTCAGAGCTACCTCCAATTTGAGTGCCCGTTCTTCCGATGAGTGGAATGTAAAGGCCACACAAGCCCCCTGTTCGGCAAATTCGCGTGCGATTGCTTCCCCGATTCCGCGGGAAGCCCCTGTTATAAGTGCTGTTTTACCTTCTAAAAGTTTCATGTCATTCGATTTTGCTGCTAAGATAAGCCGATTGTTGCGAAGCCCAAATTCTCATTGCCCTTGCATCACTCTTCTTTTTTGTAGCGCTATTATTCTGTATCAACTCCGCCCTAGAGTCAGAAAAACAGCGACAACTTGGTTAATTTTGCATTTCAATTTTTTTCATGAATGAGAATATAAATCTGCTGCTTCTCAGCACCTCGGCCATTTATGGCAGTGGATATCTGGGCTATTGTAGTGAGGAGCTGAAGACCTTTTTTGCTGAAAGCAAGGAGATTATTTTTATCCCATATGCTAGACCCGGTGGAATCAGCCATGACGAATATACTGCCATTGCTGCCAAGCGCTTTGCGGAGCTCGGCATTTCTCTTAGGGGAATTCATGAGTTCGAACATCCGGCACGAGCGATCGAAAGTGCGGAAGGTGTATTTGCAGGGGGAGGGAATACCTTTGTTCTCCTGCGCCAACTTTATCGTTTTCATCTTGTGGAGGCACTAAGAAAGGGTGTAAACGAAGGACTTCCGTATATGGGAAGCAGTGCCGGCAGCAATATTGCAGGTCTCACCATTGGTACAAGCAACGACATGCCTATTGTATATCCTCCATCTTTCGAAGCATTGGGTGTAATACCCCTCAACATCAATCCGCACTATATAGATGCGCCACCCAACTCGAAGCATATGGGCGAAACACGTGAAATGCTTATCCGTGAATTTCATCATTTCAACTCCCAGCCTGTAGTCGGTTTGCGTGAGGGTAGTTGGCTGCATCTGGCAGACGGACGCCTCGAGTTAGGTGGCCCCTTGAAGGCAAGGCTTTTTAGAAAGGACATTGAAGCCACAGAGATCATCCCGGGCGAAACATTAAATGAATACCTCCTGTGATACTGCCTATCGTGACATATGGCCATCCGGTATTGAAGCAAAAGGCTGAAATTATTAAAGAGGGGGATGAGAAAATGGGCAAGCTGATCAATGATATGCTGGAAACGATGCATGCAGCAGGTGGTGCCGGGCTGGCTGCCCCTCAGGTGAATCAAAGCTTGCGTCTTTTTGTCACAGGGCCATTGGGCGAAGATATTCCGGCCGACCATGTATTTATCAACCCGGAGATTATACAGTATAGCGGGCTGTTTCAGGGCATGCCGGAAGTCTGTCTAAGCATTCCCGGCCTTCAACTCAGCCTGCTGAGGCAAGAGCATATACGTATTCGCTATCAAACACCTGATTTCTCATGGGAGGAAAAAAGCTACAGTGGCAGGGCGGCTCGCATTCTGCAGCATGAGTACGATCATCTCGAAGGCATTCTCATTACAGATCGCATCATTCCCGAACGCAAGCGATCCTTAAAATCATTTCTTCATAAACTGGCACAGGGTAAGGCCAAAGTGGAAGTGCCTTACCCCACTATTCAATAAAATAAAAAAGAACTATGGCAAAATTGGTAATTGTAAGACATGGACAATCCCTTTGGAACAAAGAGAACCGCTTTACCGGTTGGGTGGATATCGACTTGTCTGCCAAGGGGCGTGAAGAAGCCATTGAGGCCGGAAAGATCTTGAAAAATATTCACTTCGATACGGCCTTCACTTCGGACCTGAAAAGAGCGCAAAACACACTTGCTTTGATATTAAAGGAGATCGGGCAGGAGAATATTCCCGTTTTTCGCGACAAAGCCCTCAATGAGAGAAACTATGGTGATCTACAGGGAATGAATAAAGATGCGGCCCGCGAACGTTTTGGCCCCGAGCAGGTTCATATTTGGCGCAGAAGCTATGATGTGGCCCCTCCCAATGGCGAAAGTCTGAAAGACACTGAAGAAAGGGTAGTTCCTTATTATCAATCGGAGATTGAGCCTCTGCTCCGCGAAGGCAAGAATGTACTTGTCGTGGCGCATGGCAACAGCCTTCGTGCACTTATCAAATATCTGGAGCACCTTTCTCCGGAAGAAATCGTTAAGGTGGAAATTCCTACAGGTAAGCCTAAAGTGTATGAACTGGATGATAAGCTGAAGGTGAAAAAAAGCTATTATCTCGATTGAAAAACGAATATGAAAGCAGAAGAAGCAAAAACCATTGCTGTCGATTTTGACGGTACCATCGTGGAACACAAGTATCCTGATATCGGTGAAGAAATGGTATTTGCCTTTGCCACGTTGAAAGCCTTGCAGGAAAAAGGCCACAGGCTTATTCTTTGGACTATACGCGAGGGGGAGCTATTGCAGGAAGCCGTAGAATATTGCCGGGAAAACGGCATCGAATTTTATGCGGTCAATGAATCATATCCGGGCGAGCGATCCGAAGATGCTTCTTCGCGCAAGGTGATGGCCGACATTTTTATTGACGATCGCAATCTGGGCGGTTTTCCGGGTTGGCCTGCCGTTTGGCAGATGCTGCATCCAGAGAGTGGTTCATTTAGACATGTTTTAAAAGATTCCCGCGCACATTACAATAGGGATAAAAAGAAATCAATTTTCAGAAGATTATTCAAATGATCATATACAAAAATCGGGAAGAGATAGAATTAATCCGCGAGAGTGCGTTGCTTGTATCCCGCACCCTCGGTATGTTGGCTTCCGAAGTAAAACCGGGTGTCACCACACTGCAACTCGACCGCCTGGCCGAAGAATTTATTCGTGACTATGGTGGTGAACCGGGTTTTCTCGGACTCTATGACTTCCCCAATACCCTCTGCACATCCGTAAATGCTCAGGTAGTACACGGAATCCCAAATGATGAGCCACTCAAAGAAGGGGATGTGGTGTCAATAGATTGCGGGGTGAAAATGAACGGTTTTTATGGCGACCATGCCTATACCTTTGCTGTGGGCGAAGTATCCGAGGAGGTAAAGAAACTGCTTGAAGTAACTAAGAAAAGCCTTTACCTCGGAATTGAGCAGATGCGCAAGGGCAATCGAATAGGTGACATAAGTTATGCCATTCAGTCATACACCGAAGCGCATGGCTATGGGGTGGTGCGTGAGTTGGTGGGACACGGCCTCGGCCGCTCCATGCATGAAAAACCGGAAGTACCCAATTATGGGCGCAAGGGAAGCGGCAAGCGCATCAAGGAAGGACTGGTGCTGGCCATCGAACCGATGATTAATCTCGGAACCCGTCATGTGCAGCAACTCGATGACGGATGGACCATTATTACCCGCGATCGCAAGGTATCGGCTCACTTCGAGCACGATGTGGCAGTGGTAGACGGGAAACCCGAAATACTTTCCACCTTTGATTATATTGAAGAAGCACTCGGAAAAAAAGAAAAGAATTAAAGCAGAGCACAATTAAGTGTATCGTAGCTCAATACAAAATCCCTTAATTTTCAGAATCAAAATAAAGAAAAAGCATGCCTGACAAGAAAAAGTACCTCGAAATGCTGAAACGATCAGTAGAAGCCAACCGGCTTCGTGGCTTTTTTGCTCAATATCCCGAACATCCCAAAGCCTATCCGGCTGAGGCTCCCGAAAAAGGAGAAAAAGCCTTCCGTGCTCATCTCAACAAGGACTTTGATGAATTGCTTCAGGGTACACCCGAGGGTCGTGCAGGGGAAGAAGTTTCCCCTTTTACGAGTGAAGCCCTTGGAATTCACTATCCGGTTTATTCCGTAGAAACACTTCTTGAAAATGCCCGCCAGGCCCGGAGTGCCTGGCGAAAGGAAGATGTCGAAGCGCGCGCGTTGATTTTGGTCGATGCTTTGGAGCGAATCAAAGAACGTTTTTTTGAGATCGCCTATGCGACCATGCATACCACCGGACAGGGTTGGGTTATGTCTTTTCAGGCCAGTGGACCGCATAGCAATGATCGTGCACTCGAAGCACTTGCTATGGCTTATGAAGAGTTGACCCGTTTCCCCCGGGAAGTGGATTGGGTGAAGCCCATGGGTAAGTTTGAGATTAAAGTGCACAAAAGCTTCCACCCTGTGGGCAAAGGCATTTCTTTGGCCATCGCTTGTTCTACTTTCCCTGTCTGGAATTCCGTTCCCGGAATCTTTGCAAGCCTTGTGACCGGCAATCCGGTCATTGTAAAGCCCCACCCTGGGGCTGTCTATCCCTTGGCCATTGTGATTGCGGAGCTGCAGCAGGCCTTTCTTGCTGCCGGTCACGAGCCCAAAACCGTGCAACTGGCAGTGGATACTCCTGATAAATTGATTGCAAAAGAGCTGGCCGAAAATCCGAATGTGAAAATCATCGATTATACGGGAGGCAATGAATTTGGAGATTATCTGGAATCTTTAAAAGGGAAGGAAGTCTTTACCGAAAAAGCCGGAGTCAATTCCGTCATCTTCGATTCGGTAAAGAATCTGGATGCTGTACTCCAAAATCTTGCTTTTTCTGTGTCTCTTTATTCGGGTCAAATGTGTACGGCTCCACAGAATTTTTATATCCCGGAATCGGGTATTCTTGAAAACGGCAAGCGGGTCTCTTATGAAGACATGGTCAACCGGCTCCGCGATGCCATCTATTCTTTTGCACGACATCCGAAGATGGGCCCTGGCACACTGGGGGCCATTCAAAACGAGCGCACCCTCAAGATGGTACAGGCGGTAGACAGCCTGGGAGTCGGGCTGTTGCTGACACCTGAGGCAATTGAAAATCCTGAATTTGCCAATGCCCGCACCTGTGCTCCATCCATTTTAGAAGTGGATGCCGAGAGTGAGTTGATTCGGGAGGAGCTATTTGGCCCTGTTATTCTGATCATTAAAACTAGGGATACGGCTCATTCTCTGCAATTGGCTCATGACATTGCAATGGAAAAAGGTGCCATTACTTGTGCCGCTTATACTGTAAACCCTGAAATGGAGAGAATGATTGAGGAAAAGATGGAAGAAGCTTTTGTACCGGTCTCGTTTAATCTTACCGGTTATATCTGGGTCAATCAAAATGCGGCTTTTTCCGATTTTCATGTGACGGGTGGAAATCCTGCCGGCAATGCCTCGCTGGCAGATCCCAACTTTGTCAATCGCAGATTTGTATGGGTCGGGCACAAAAAACTAATGGATTGATAGCCGACCGCTGCCTTCAATACTTTCGGTCAATGGTGTAATGTACGAGCGCTTTTAGGCTTTTTTTCGCTTCATTATCGGGGAACCTATTTAGTATTTCCAGTGCTTCATTACGATAGCTGTGCATCACGCTTCTTGCATATTCGATGCCACCATAGTTGTTTACCATTTCTACCAGTTTGCCAACCCGGTTTTTGTCTTTATTATGATTTTTAACTGTATTGATTAACCAGCGTTTCTCGCTCTTGGGGGCCCGGTTTAGAGTATAAATAAGAGGAAGCGTCATTTTTTTCTCCTGGATGTCGATATGAGTCGGTTTTCCGATTTTGGCATCCCCATAGTCGAAGAGATCGTCTTTCAGTTGGAACGCCATGCCCACTTTTTCGCCAAAAAGATGAATCCGCTTGGCTGTGTCCCGGTCGGCTCCGGCCGAGAGGGCCCCGACCTCGCTTGCCGAAGCAATTAAGGTAGCGGTTTTCTGACGTATGATTTCATAATAGATGGCTTCATCTATATCGAGTTTGCGGGCTTTTTCTATTTGCAGCAGCTCCCCTTCGCTCATTTCTTTTACTGCTTCAGACAGTACTTTCAGCATTTTGAACTGATCGTTATCTATCGCTTGCAGCAGTCCCCGCGAGAGTAGATAATCTCCCACCAACACGGCAATCTTGTTCTTCCATAGCGCATTGATACTGAAAAAGCCCCTTCTCTGCCATGAATCGTCCACTACATCATCGTGTACCAGCGTAGCCGTATGCATGAGTTCGATCATAGCCGCCCCGTGATAGCTGGCCTCTGTCACTTCTCCGACAAGCCGGGCCGAAAGAAAAACAAACATGGGGCGAATGTGTTTGCCCTTGCGTTTGACGATATAATTTGTAATCCTGTCGAGCAAGGGAACTTTGCTGCGCATCGATTCTTTGAATTTTTTTTCGAATTCAAGAAGATGTGAAGCCACGGGAGCTTTAATTTGGTCAATGGATGGGCTCATCGGGAAACGAAATTACGGATTTAACCATTATTGTATCGTCCTTTTCAGCAGGGCTCTTGTAGTAATAAATTTATTTGGCAATTAAATGAAATGAAATGGAGATTATTAGGAATATTGAAATAGAGGGCAGTAGAGAACGACCGATTTTACTGGATATATACTATGAAAAAGAAGAACGGCCAAAGCCCGTTGTCATCTTTCTGCATGGCTTTAAAGGCTTCAAAGATTGGGGGCACTTTGACCTGATGGCCCGGATGTTTGCAGAGAATGGATTTGTATTTATCAAATACAATAGCAGTTACAACGGGACGACCCCCGAGAATCCCGGAGAGTTAAGCGACTTTGAAGCTTTTGGACACAACAATCTTAGTACCGAAGCAAACGATCTTGGCCGGGTGATTGATTTCGCTTTGAGTACCGATCTTCCGCTGGCGACCGGAGAAATAGATCAATCGGGGGTAAATCTCCTCGGGCATAGCCGCGGAGGGGGGATTGTGATTATAAAAACAGCGGAAGATCCACGGGTAAAAAAGCTGGCGACTCTCGCTTCTATACATGATTTTACGTCTTTCTGGGATGAAGAAACGATGAAAAAATTCAAAGAAGAAGGTGTAATTTATATCCTGAATTCGCGTACCGGAGATGAGTTGCCCATCTATTATCAAATGGCCGATGACTATCTGGCCAATGAAGAAAGATTGAACCTTCCGAAAGCAGCTGCACGGGTCAAACAACCCTGGCTTATTGTGCATGGCGACCAAGATGAAACCGTTCCCCTGCAGGCAGCACATTTTCTGCATCAAGTGAACCCAGCTTCAGAGCTTATGACTTTGTCAGGGGCCGATCACTCCTTTGGCGGATCTCATCCGTGGAAGGAGCGAAGTCTACCTCGATATGCTGAGAAGGCTGTAGAATCTGTTATTAATTTTTATAAAAGATAGTGAATGCAGGACAGTGTTAAAATAATAATGCTCTTTGGTTTTATTTTGCTTATAACCGGATTTCTGCTTTGGATTGGCGGTGACAAACTTCGCTGGCTCGGCCATTTACCGGGTGATATTCGTATCGAGCGAGGCCCTGTAAGAGTTTATATTCCCCTCACTAGCCTTTTGCTTATTTCACTTATTATTAATTTGCTCCTCTTTCTCTTTCAATATATCCGCGAAAAGATATAAGTGATGAAGCAACAGAAAAGGCCTCCCCCGATACTTTGAAAAGACGGCCCGGGGGAGGGAGCTTATTTTTCAAGGAAATTCTTAATTAAAGATTTTAGTTCTTTAATTTGACCTTCCAGCACTTCAATACTTTCTTGCTGTTCTTTTATCAATTCTATTTGATGCGACATTTCTGCATTTAGCCCGACCTTTTCATTGCTCATTAAGTCCACACGATTTTTCAGAGTTTCAATTTCTCCTCTTTGCTGCTCTATCAATGTCTGTTGCTCTTGCATTCCTTTCACAAGGGGCACTACAAACTCGGCATAGCGCAGGCCATAGAAGTCATTTTCATTTTTAGGTTGGTCCACTCCGCTAAAATCGAA
>Ga0114931_10000112_pt1 | contig 88058 bp, 62 predicted proteins | sample 2SBtaG_FD_89579 | JGI IMG/M metagenome (GOLD analysis project Ga0114931, IMG submission 89579) | Deep subsurface microbial communities from Kolumbo volcano to uncover new lineages of life (NeLLi) - 2SBTROV14_V59a metaG | ecosystem: Environmental > Aquatic > Marine > Volcanic | place: Kolumbo...
GCGTAAGGTCTCGCAATGTGCTGCTCCAACTCTCGGCGCTTTCTCGATAGCCATCCTCGACCGCGAGCAGCGCCTTCTTCCCGTCGGAGCGCACCCCGATCATCACCAGCGTGCACAGACGATCATCGCCGGGTCGAACACGAAAGTGAACGCCGTCGACCCACACATAAATATATTCTTCCCCCGACAGGTCTCGATGGCGAAACGACGGGTACTCGTTCTGCCATTTTGCGCTCAGACGCGTTATGGCTGTCGGGGAGAGACCACTCGCATCTTCGCCGAGAAGCATGGGGAGCGCTTCTCGAAAATCTCCTCTCGAAAGCCCTCGAAGGTAAAGCACCGGCAACACCTCCGACACCTTCGGGCTGCGCCTCATGTACGGCGGCAGGATCTCACTCGTGAACTTCTGATCTTCGCGGCGGTCGTCTGCCCCCGGTGCCTCGATCTCGACGGTGCCACACCCCATGGTGACCTTGCGCGGCTGCCCTGTTCCGTTGCGAACCACCAGCGACCGGCCGGCATCGTCTCGCTCCCTGGCGTGCCGTTCCACATATTCGTTGGCTTCCGCCTGCAGCGCCTCCCCCCAGCATGCGCCGAGCGCCTTCAAGGGCAATATCGTCCAGCGTCTGTGCTTCTTGCTTCCCGTCCTTCGAGTTTTCGATTACTCTAAGCATGGGTGACGTGTCCTTTCTGCCCACTCGCGGCTCCGTGCTACTTTTCATATTTCACACGGAAGGATACGTCGTTTTTTCAATGACGCGATCCACAACGTTCGGTTATAACCCGCACATCGTGCGCACGCTGCAGTAATAGATGCCGGCATCGGTCAACTGGACGGCTCTCGTCCGTTCCCAGGCCCACCTCTCACCAGACGCGCCGGCACGCGGTGATCGCGGATTGCGGGAAACACAAGCGTATGCCGAGGGCAGCACGTATGAAATGCCCCGTATTTTATCCTCCCAGGATGTCATGGCCATTACGGGTTCGGCTTCACAATAATCTCCCCATTCATTTTGGCCGCTTCGTGGGGAATGCAGAAGTAACGATACATTCCCGGAACCGTAAACGTATGTTCAAACGTTCCCTTAGATTGAATATTACCGGAGTTAAACGGTGCCGCGCCTTTGGGCAGAGCAACATTGTCCAGATTAGCAACCAGCGCGGAATCTGCGGTAACGGTATGGACCAGAAGGGAAGTGTTGTTCCAGCGCACGGTTTGGCCAACAGTTATCGTGACAACTGGCGGTAGAAACTTCAACGTATTCGTGATGGTAATTTCGGCGGCCGGCTTAATCTTCTTGTCACCGTCTATTCCATAAGCGAATGAATTGAAAAACAGAAAACTTCCTGTCAGCATGAACAATATCAACATTCTGGATCGCATCACTATATTCCACCTGTTTAAGATTGGCATGTTCGCAACAATCCGTTTGCTATGCGGCGCATATCCGGCCTGCCGCCGGCAGCGATATCCGTCATGACTATGTAAAAGAGGGCGGCAGGAACCCCGTTGTGCGATGATTGCCTGCCGCCCATTCGAATTACCGTTTCAACGACTATTGCCTGCTGGCATGGATCTCCAGATTTTCAAACATCACATGCCAGAAAGGAAGCGTCATCCCGTTGGGCAGCTTGAACCCGGTATCTACCGGAGACTGGTCAAATGACATATTCGCCATGTCGGGTTTAAAAGGAGCCACCATCAAGTGAAATTGGCGGCGACCGGGACTGACATCTTTATCAGAATCCAACTTGTAGCCCTCGCCGCGCACATATTCGGTTAACATGCCATGAATCAGGCGAGGCTGCTGCAGCACTTTGCCGTTCTTGCTCACGGAACCAATTCCCCAGAATGCGAAATAGGTGTATTCACTGGGCATTAACGGGGTGCCAATGCCAGTAAATCCATGCAGGATCACGTTGGTCACCACACCGCCAAAAGTAGGGAATTCCATCCCATGTGCCGCGACTTTGTTACACCGCACCGTGTAGGTATTACCTTTCTTATCCTGCCAGCTGGCGACCATTTGCACCTTGTCTTTCGTGACGGCGGCATCGGTAGCGGTTGCATCCACCGCATTGATGTTCAGTTTGCCATTTGCCATGACGATGTGTTTATCGCCGAAAGGCGATTTCATCTTCATGGTGGTGTACGCCCCGTTTTGTATATTCCGCGCCATCAAAGGTACGCCGGTTATGCCGGGCGTCCCACCGAACGCGCGTGGAAGTTTTGGCGTTCCGAAGATTCGAGGGTCAAGTTTGCGATTGTCGGGTAAGGCAACAAACACCCCACCGCTTTTTTGAGAAATGTCAATATTGATCGGTCCGCCCAATATATCGAACGGTTTTCGTTCTTTGGCATGGGCCCGCACATAATCTTTTGCCGGCGCTTTTTCCTTCATCATTTTCATCATCTGTTGCTTCCTGGCCGCCATCTTACTTTGCGCCTGCGATGGGGTGGTGGAAAAACCCACAAGTAGTACTGCCAGAGAGATTCCCAACATGGGTAACCGATCAAAGAAAAGAGTCATCTCCTTGTGAAAAGTTGACGCTTTCATAGTGTGACCTCCTATGTCCAATTGTTCGTTGCAACGCCGGCAACGTTCAGCGAAATGATTTCTCACCGCGTGACCCGCCTTCCGGTGGCCGGATCCGTTCTTGAGTTCTACCGCGAATGATTTAGTCTTCCCGTCAGGCAGCAGCCTCTTCGATCGCCGCCAGTTCTGGCGAACGATAGCCCGGCGCGCAATGCGCCCGCCTCCAGTTAGAGGCGCGGCGCCAGCGCTCCATGAGCACTCGCGCCCTGGTGAGAGTGTAGAAGAGGTGGACCGATGTCGCGGGACCACGCCCCGCGGATGGTTTGACGCATACAGAGGCGGAAGATTACACTGCTTTCCGGGATTGCTCGATCGTTGGCCTTCTGATCCACCTGCGGCGTGCCGATGCGCCGCGCACCGTTGCCGCGAACGACGCGGCGGGGACTCCATGGCGCCTCGAAACTCCCCAAACGAAGCCGAACTCATCGCCGGTCTGGCACGCAGTGCGCGCCGCGCTGGCGCCGCGCCCCGCGGGCTTGTTCTTGGAATCGGCGATGATGCGGCGGCCATCCGCGGAGGCAATGAAGATTTCCTGATTACCCAGGACGCTCTGGTAGAGGGCCGTCACTTTCGCCGCGAGTGGATGACTTCGGCGACCATCGGCCGCCGTGCCGCCGCGGTGAATCTCAGCGATATCGCGGCGATGGGTGCAAGCCCACGCTACGCACTGGTCTCGCTGTTTATCCCCGATGGCGAGGAGGCCGCCTTTGTGCGCGGTGTGGAGCGCGGCGTCGTGGCCCACTGCGCCCAATATGGCGCGGCCGTTGTAGGCGGCAACGTAACGGCAACCTCGGGACCGTTTGCCGTGGACGTTACATTGATTGGTACGTGTGCCCGTGGCCGGGCGTGGCGGCGCTGGGCCCGCGCCGGGGACTTCATTGTAGTGGCCGGCGAACTGGGGCAGGCGGCCCTGGGGCTGGCGATGCTGCGAGATAACGCGCGCGCGCGCGGCAAGGCCGTGGGCGCGTACCTGCGTCCGGTTGCGCGCCTCGATGTGGCTTCTGGCCTGGCCGGCGAACGAGGTGTGCGCGGTGCCATCGACGTCAGCGATGGCCTGTCCACCGACCTGCTCCACCTGTGCCGGACGTCGGGAGTGGGATGCGACGTTGACGCGTGTGCGCTGGGTGTATCGCGCGCGCTACATGCGTACGGCAAAATGCACGCACTCGATCCGGTAGACTGGATTCTGCGCGGCGGCGACGACTACGCGCTGCTGCTTGCTGTGGCACCGCGAAGGGTGCGGGCGGTGTGCGCGGCGGTCGCCGCGCTGGATGTTCCGGTGTCCTGCATCGGGCGATTCACGACGCGTCGCAACGGGTGCCGATTGCGGCGCGCGGATGGATCGAAACAGCGCATCGTGCCGTCGGGCTGGGACCATCTGCGCTGAACGACGTTGCCGTCCCCGCGCGCATTTGCCGGCATCGCGACCTTCCGTTGCTCTCTCCCGCACGATCGGGTAGTCTTTGCGGGATTCCCCTGGTTTATCCATGTATACCTCGCGGCGACCCCCGGGCCGTTGCGACAGGCGTTTACCCCGGAGATACCATGCTTCGATTCAGCCGTGTGATTGTCGCCTGCGGCGTGCTTCTGGCGCTTGCCTGTGGGAAAAAAGAAGTTCGTCATGCACCACCCGTGTCCAACTATTCCTATGCGCAACTCGATGGCGCCGTGGTCACGAACATGACACTCGATCTCAATGTTGACTTTGATCACAAGAGAATCGACGGCGTCGCGGCACTCGATATAGATAACCCGCACGGGGCAACGAAGCTTTACCTCGACACGTGGGCGATGCGCATCCTCAAGGTGGCCCGCGACGACCCCGGTACCAGCGAAAAAACCGGGAAAAAGGCAGCCACTCCATGGACCCTCGGCGATTCGTTGCCGCTCATCGGCCGCCCCCTCGTTGTCGACATCACCCCGGATACCAGGCACGTGGTGGTGCGCTACCAGACTGGTGCGGACGCACGTGGTCTGCAGTGGCTCGATCCCGAGCAAACCGCGATGCGCGACAAACCGTATCTGTACACGCAATCGGAGTCAATTCTCGCGCGGTCGTGGATTCCGTGCCAGGACACGCCCGCCGTGCGCTTTACGTATTCGGCACGTGTGCATGTTCCTGCCGGTCTAATGGCCCTGATGAGCGCACGCAACCCCAGGTCGGTGCACCCGGATGGGGTGTACACGTTCACCATGCCGCAGTCCATTCCGTCGTACTTGCTGGCGCTGGCTGTCGGCGACATAGAATATCGCCCCATCAGCCGGCGCTGCGGTGTGTACGCCGAGCCCAACCGGGTCAACGATGCGCTCTGGGAATTCATCGACATGGAGAAAATGGTGGAGACGGCCGAGAAATTGTACGGACCGTATCGGTGGGGACAATTCGATGTTCTCGTATTGCCGCCTGCGTTCCCCTACGGGGGTATGGAAAACCCGCGGTTGACGTTCCTTACCCCCGTGCTGCTGGCCGGCGATCGTTCGCTGGTGTCCACCGTGGCGCACGAGCTCGCGCACTCCTGGTCGGGCAACCTGGTCACGATGGCAGACTGGGACGACTTCTGGCTCAACGAAGGATTCACAACCTATTTCGAGCGCCGTATCACCGAAGCACTGTACGGTCGCGATATTGCGGAAATGGAGGCCGTGCTCGGCTACAAGGAACTACTCGATGAGATCAAGGCGGCGGGCCCCGGAAGCAAAGACACCGCGTTGCACATACCGCTCGACGGTCGTGATCCCGACCAGGTTCTCGGAATCGCTCCTTATGAAAAAGGGTATCTGTTTCTGCGCATGTTAGAGGGTACGGTGGGTCGCAAACGCTTCGATACATTTCTTCGTAAGTATTTCGACACATTCTCGTTTCAGCCGATGACCACCGGACGATTTCTCAAGTACATGAAGAGCGAGCTGCTCGACAATAACGAGGAGCTCGCGGCCACGCTCAAGCTCCACGATTGGGCCTACGAGGGAGGGCTTCCCGACAACGCGCCCCGGCCGGAGTCCGCGCGGTTTGCACGCGTCGAGGAAGAGGCGAAACGCTTTACCCGGGGAGCGCCGGCGTCCGACTTAGACACCGGACAATGGACGAGCATGGAATGGCAGCAATTCCTCGCACAATTCGGTACGCTCGAAACGGCGCAGATGGCCGACCTGGACACCGCATTTCATTTTACAAAGCGCAACGGAGAAATACAACGCAGCTGGTACTTGCTGTGCATCACCAGCCAGTACGAACCCGACTATCCCCTGATGGAAAAATACCTGGTGCGCATCGGGCGCCGCTGGCTGATTCGGCCGATCTACACGAGGCTGTGTGAAACGAAAGATGGCAGGCGGCGTGCGTTGAGAATCTACCGGCGCGCGCGCCCCGGATATCATTCGATAACGCGAGACACGATCGATAAAATTGTTGACTGGAAAGCTGCCAATCGCCGCAACTGATTTGCGGCGAACTGTGGCCGCGCCTTATACGCCGTGTGCGCACGAGCGCAGTTCCGAAAAGCCAATCAGACGATTGCGGTCTTCGTCCCACAGACGGAATTTCAGGCTACGGAGGCTTGTACGCAGGGTGATAGGCTTTACATTTTGCAGCGCTACGATCTCACGCTGGCATTTCTCCAGAAAGTAGTTGGGTATGCGTGCGCTGAGGTGGTGTACGTGGTGAAAACCGATGTTACCGGAAAACCACTGTAGAACTTTCGGGAGTTTGTAGTACGAACTGCCCTCTATCGCCTGGCGGATAAAGTCCCAGTCTTCGGTGCGCTCCCAGTAGACTCCCTCAAACTGGTGTTGCACATAAAATAACCACACACCGGCCGCGCCGGCGATGGCCATGATCGACAGTTGTACGGCGAGGTACGCCTTTACCCCGATCAGTGCACTGACCCCGACGGCCAGCAGGAGAAGTCCCACGTTGGTCCGCACAGTACTGATTTTCACCCTGCGCGTTGCGTTCGGCGGCCAGAATCGGTACGAGACGAGAAACGTATACAACGGCCCGACCCCGAACATTACGAGGGGGTGACGGTACATCCTGTACTTCCAACGTTTCCAACGGGAAGCCGCGGCGTATTCGCGCACGGTCATCGTCCTGATGTCTCCCACGCCGCGTCGATCGAGGTTACCCGACGAGGCGTGGTGTACGGCGTGCTCGTGCCGCCACGCGTAGTACGGGATGAAAACCAGCGCGCTGGTCAATCCGCCCCACAGAGAGTTTGCGCGACGCGAGTGAAAGAACGATCCGTGCCCGCAGTCGTGCGAAATAATAAATACACGCACCAGAAATCCGGCGGCAAGAATACAAACGCCCAGTGTGGCCCAGTACGATACGCCGAGCAGGCGCCACGCGATCAGCCACAGCACAACGTATGGGATGACGGAATTGGCGAGCTGGATGGTACTGCGGCGCAGGTCGGGCCGCTGGTACGGCTCGAGCCGCTTCTTCCAGCTGCGCCATGCGGCGGCTGCGCTGGCGCCGGGATCGGGGATGTTCATGGGCCTCCAGGTTCACTGAACGGACCGATTTTGACACCTTAATGTAGCGTTTAGCAAGTATCGTGTCAACTACAGTGACATCACACCCGGGCGATGAGCAACTACCCGGCGCGACAGGGAATCATGTGGCCTGCGGATCGGCATGGCGGTGGACGTTCGAAGGATTTTCCCGTATATCCTTAATATAGATCTCAATCCGTCAGGAACATGACGGGCGAGCCCGTGGCCGGGCGCGTAGGGACGGGGGTTGACGGCACGTTCCGCAGCGCGCCGACTGTTCTCCCACGGTGGAGAACGGCAAACCGTTTCTTGTCGGCGTGCGAAGACTGTTTGAGCCGAAACGCCCATGTCGGGGCGACCGGCCCGGCCCGAATATCGCTTCTTTGGTTGACGGATTGAGTCCAGGTCTACTTGGCTGATACACGGGTGGTTGTCATTATCCTGGGAGCCTGCCAATGGGGATTGAATTATTGCAATCAGAAGAGGATTTGGGGCGCATACTCGAAGAAGATGTGGCGCTGATTTTCAAACACAGCACGCGCTGCAGCGTGTCGGCGGCAGCATACGCCCAGGTAGAGGCGTTTTCCGCTGCGCACGGCGAGGTTCCCATCTACGTATTGAATGTTCTCGACGCGCGCCGACTGTCCGGCATGGTGGCCGAACGGTTTGGCATTGCGCACCAATCGCCGCAGATCATTCTGTTGCGGGATGGCGTGCCGGTGTGGAACGCATCGCACTTCAAGATTACCAGCGTGGCACTCAGCGAGAAGGTTTTCGCCGCAGACATGTAACGTGCATCGAAGTGGTTCGATGATACGTCTGTTGCATGTGCGATGGGTGACCGCGAATGCCGTACGACCGGTGCCCCGGCGCTGATCTGTACCGTTGTCCCGATAATTCGTATCCCCCCGTGCGATCGCGTGTAAGGAACCCCAAAGATTTGCGACTATCCCAACGAACGCGGCGGTCGAACCCATCCTGCTCATCCATCTGCTGCCGTCCGCCGCGCCCAGTGTCAACTCGCCGTTTGAAAATGGATACAGTAGAAGCCCGCAATGGGGCTCAATGGGTACAGGCCCAGCCGGAGGGCCGGGTGCGTCACTCTCCCTCCCCATCCTGCCCGACGGCTGGGCCGCCTCTGTACCGCACGAATTGCCGGAGCGTTCCCAACCGGTACGGCGAGCCGGTAACGGGACTGTCCAGGGGGCGTTCCGGCGCTCTTCCTCCGCCGCATCACCCCTGCCGGAGGATCAGGTGGCGCCGGTGGCGGAACGATAAATGGGTAACCGAGTGACCGCTTTTCGAACTCCGCTGCCGGCGCCTTTTTCTGTATTCCCCCCGACGAATCTGCGATGATCGGCCACGGAGGTTTCTGTGGCCGACTGGCTTGTCACCACACCTGTTGCCCACCGCGGGCTGCACGAAGTCCGTGCGGGCATTCCCGAGAACTCGCTCGCTGCGTTTCGCCGCGCCGCGGCGCACGACTACGCCGCGGAGTTTGATGTACGCCTGTTGGGCGACGGGAATGTTGTGGTGATGCACGACCGCACCTTCGCCCGCATGACCGGTGTCGATCTCGATGTGCAGGACGCCGACGTGGGGTGCATCGACGCACTCAGGCTCCGGGGCACGAATGAGCGGGTTCCGCTGCTCGATGACGTGCTCACCCTCATCGGCGGCTCGGTACCCCTGCTGATCGAGGTCAAGAACGAAACGGGCGTCGGCGCGCTGGAAACCGCCGTGGCCGAACGACTTGGCGCGTATCGCGGGCCGGTGGCCGTGCAGACGTTTCACCCCGGTTCGCTGGCCGAACTCGCCCGTTTACTGCCCGCGGTGCCGTGCGGATTCCTCTTCGGGCCCAACAGCACAAGCGCAGATGTACCGTCGGGGCGGGCGTGGCTCGACGCGGTGCGCGGTGTGCTGGAGGACGAACACGTGCACTTTGCCGGGTGTGACATCCGACCCCTCCCGTACGAACCCGTGACGGGGCTGCGGAACCGTATTCCGGTGCTGGGGTGGACGGTACGTTCCGCCGAAGACGAAAGACGTGTTCGACGCTGGTGCGACAACGTGATTTTCGAAGGATTTCTTCCTGCGGCGATGGGAAAGAATGGAGCCAGTTCGTGAGCGAAACAACCCTGTGGGGATTTTTTCGATGCGTTTGATCGTGAGCTGGACGCGAAGAGTTGTTCCGGCGATCGGTCTGGCGCTGGCTACGGTTCCGGCCCAACGCCCGGAGCCCGTGCATGCAAAGGTTTTTACAGCGTTGGTGCGCACCACGGTACTTGCTGCACCGAGGCTCTCACGTCCGCGCGGGTTCACCGCGTCCCCGCTCGCGGTTGCGTCTCTGCCGGCCCCGTCCACGCGTGGTTCCCGTGCGCCCGTACGCACGGGTGTGCCGCTCACGCCTGTCGCACGCACCGGAGCAATCCACGCCTCGGCGCGTGCGGCGATCGATACGCTTGTCGATCGCTGGCATCGGGCCGCGGCGTCGGCGGATGAAAAGGTGTTCTTTGGAAGCATGACGCCCGATGCCATTTATATCGGTACCGACGCGAGTGAGCGCTGGCTGCGCCCCGATTTCGAGCGCTGGGCGATGAAGTATTTTCAACGCAAGTCGGCGTGGTCGTTTCATCCGTTCGACCGTCACATAGTTGTGTCCTGCGACGGAAACACGGCGTGGTGGGACGAACATCTCCATACCTGGATGGGAGTGTGTGGGGGGTCGGGGGTTGCCGTACGCACACAGGACGGCTGGCGCATAGCCCACTACCATCTGGCCGTCACGGTGCCCAATGCGCGTATGCAGGACTTCATCGCGATGACGAATAACCCCGCCGACCGCGCCGGGACGACGGAACACGATGTGATGCAGACGGTTCGCTCGCTCTTTGCGGCGATCGGACAAGCGAATCCCGTGCACGCCGGCGCGTTGCTCGATGACGGGGCGCGCATCGTGCGGTGTACACGGGATAACGGCACCGCGTCGACCGAATCGTTTGGCGTGTCTCAGTTTCTTGAGACCATTGTGGCGCCGCGCCGGGGCCGGTGGGAAGAACGTGCATGGGATTATCGCGTTCGGATCGACGGCGGCCTGGCCTCGGCATGGGTACGGTACGGGTTTTACATCGATGGCGCGTTGCATCACTGCGGCGTGGACGCATTCGAGATGGTTCAACGGGGGGATGGGTGGAAGGTGGTCTCCCTCGTGTACACGCGTTGCAACCAGGAGTGCAGGGAACCGGCTCGCACCCCGTAACGTAATGCCGGGCGCTTTGTGGCAGAGGCCAGCGTGACATGTAACTTGTTGCTAAAAAGTTAGTTAACTATTCGGTTGCTGCAATCGGGTGGCAAACGCGGTATACTTCTGCTTTCGTTTGATTTATGTGGACCGGATAGGGCGAGTATGGGGAGTTCCCGGGGGACGTCTTAACTCGGGAGGAATCAAAGCGGCCGCACCGTGCGCGTATCGTCTACGCGGGGAGACGCGGGATATTCGTTCCATACACTTGTGTAGGTTAGTGAGCCGAAGGGTTGCCTGTGCATTCCATCCGACTCCTGTTTGTGCTGCTCCTCGCGGCATCCGCGCATGTTATCCCCAGTTCCGGGCAGGCGGCCAACACCGTTGCATCGTTTCTCGACAGCGCCCGCGTTCTCACCGGCGCAGGTCATGACAGCGCAGATCGAGCCGACGTAACGGTTCGTTCTGGCAAGCCCGCCAAACCTGCGGCTCTGGTTGCGCTTGTTTCCCGCAACCGTGCGCTGGTTGGCGCTGCGGTCGGGCGTCTTATTGATGAGGCGGCCGCCGTGAACGAAGAGAATCTTCGCACAGAACAGCTTCACCTGGCATCGGCGCTGGCCGGCAACTATCTGGCTGCAGACGGGGTGGATGGGCCTGCGAAACTCGCCCGCGCCGCATCGAACTGGTCGGCTGCGCAGTGGCGCTCCCGTGCCCACGCCCGCGATATCGAAACGCGCGCCGCCAGGGAACGTGCGCGTGCCCGCTCCCTCAATGATGCTGCGCAACGTAACGCCGCGTTCGGTGTGGCACTACAACTCTACGCCGACGCACGCAAGATCTATGACGCGCTCGGTGATACGCATTCGATCGCGGTAAATTACGGCAGCGTGGGTGTTACGCAGTGGTATCGCGGAGACTGGCAAGCGGTGGTGAAAGCGTATACCGCCGCGCTTGCTGCTCGTCGCGCTGTGGACGACCGGATCCTGGTCGGGCGCACACTCAACGGGTTGGGTAGCGTGTGGCAGAAGCGTCACGACTACGACCGTTCCGCGTCGTTTTATCTCAAGGCCATTTCGGTGCGCAAACAGTGCGGCGACCTCGCTGGTCTGGCCAAGTCGCTCACTTACCTGGGCAATACGTATTATTTTAGCGGCAACCTTACGTCCGCACGCACCCGTTACGCACAGGCGCTTGCCGTCGCCGAGCAGCTCAGCGAACCGGCACGTACGGTAGACATTCTCAACAGCGTGGCCGGCCTCGACCTCGAGCTTGGTCATCTTGCCGAATCGAGCAAGTCGTTCCGTCGCGCGGCAAACGTGGCCCGCGCGCATGCGATGACCGACGCAGAGACCGTGTGCCGCATTAATCTCGCCGATACCTACAGGCGTACGGGTCGTTACGGCGAGTCGGCTGCGCAATACGCTGTGGCCGAGTCGCTTCTGGTGGTGTTGCCCGATTCTTCGGAACAATTTCGCCTGCTCAACCAGCGCGGACTGCTGCACATGGCGGTCGGCAACACCGATGAGGCCCGGGACGACCTGCTCGCCGCGGCCAAACTCGCCGACGCAATCGCTGAGACCCGGTATCGTGTGCGTGCCCGGATCAACATTGGATTACTCTACGCGGAACTCGGTGCGTACAACCGCGCGCTGCACGCCGTGGAGCAGGCACGCGATCTGGCGATTGCCGCCGCCGATGGGAGATTGTATAGCCTGGCCGTAGGATACGTTGCGGATATGCAGCGCAACCTCGGAATGCATGATGATGCACTCGCAAATTATCGCGAGGTTCTGGCGCAAGACCAGGCGGACGGTATGGACGGGTTGCTCGTGGAAGACCGGATCAGCGTGGCCATGCAACTGGCTGCCATGGGTCGGCTGGAAAAGGCGCGTGCAGACTTTCGTGCGGTTGCCGGCGGCGCGGCGCACGCCAGTGGTGTGGTGCAATGGGGCTGGCATTTGGGAATCGGGGAAACGTTCGAAAAATCCAACCCCGACAGTGCGCGCGTTCATTACGAACGCGCGCTCGGGTTGCTGGAGACTGCGCGAACCGACGCACGGGCGGTCGAATCGACATCGGGATTTTTCTCGGGCGAGCGCCGGTCGTTTTATGAACAAGTAGCCGCGTACTATGCCTCCCTCGCACGGCGCGGCGACGACATTTGGGGAGCGCGTGCATTTCGGACGATCGAACGCGCACGTTCCCGGCGCCTGGCCGAGCGCATGACCCCTGGCGGGAATCAGAGCGCGAATAATATCGCCTCGATCCGTGCACTCCAACGGGCGCTTCCCCGGGGCGCGCTGGTTCTATCGTACATGCTCGGCGACAGCACATCTCTGCTGTGGGCGATCGGCCGCAAAGGTGCCGATCTGTTTGCCCTGCCGCCGCGTGCGCGGCTTGCTCCAGAAGTACAGACATTGCGCGATGCGATGGGTGCTCCGGGCCGCGCCGATAAAGTACTGATCGGGTCGCTACGCGGCCTCTACGGCGCGCTGGTCGCTCCGGCAGCAACACGCATGGCGAAGGCCAAACAGCTGATCATTCTCCCCGACGGGTTTCTTTTTGCGGTGCCGTTCGAGGCGCTTCTGATGTCAGACCAGGGCGACACCTGGCGTCGACGCGACTATCTGGGCCAACGGTATGAAACGCTTTATGCACCATCGGCATCGGTGTATCTGCAGTTGGCCGCCCGCGACCGCCGTGCGGTGCATTACAAAACAGAACTGGTCGCCTTCGGCGATCCGGACACCCGCACGGCTGCGGACTCTTCGGGTGCGCACGAGTCCGCCGCCCGGGGCGCTGCCGTAACGCGCCGTCTCCGACTGGCGCCACTGCCGCACGCGGCGGAAGAAGTGGAAGCCATCGCGAACACGGTGCACGGAAAAACCGACGTGCGCACGGGTACGGACGCGTCGGAGGCTGCCCTGCGCACGGCCGTGCGGACGAAGTTGCCGCGCATAGTGCACCTGGCGGCGCATGGACTCATCGATCCATCGGAACCGGATGCCTCGAGCATAGCGCTGGCGGGGGGTATGGGCGACGGACCCTCGTGCGACGGTCTGCTGCGTGCGCGCGAGATAGCCGGCATGAATCTGTCGGCGGCCCTGGTGGTGTTTTCAGCGTGCGAGTCGGGTAGCGGGCGCGTAACGAGGGGGGAAGGTGTGGTGGGACTGACTCAGGCATGCCTGGAAGGTGGTGCGGGCGGTGTGGTGGCCAGTTTGTGGGCCGTATCGGACGAATCTACCGCGCAGCTAATGGAAGCGTTTTACCACGCGATGATGGGAAAACGAAGAGGCGCCGCGCGTGCGATGAAAAAAGCGCGTACGAAACTGATCGAAGGAGGGCGTTTCTCGCATCCGTTTTACTGGGCGCCATTTGTTGTTATCGGCGCCGGCGGAGTGCCGTGGTAGTTGGCAAAGTCTGCCCGGGGCGACACGGCGAGCGCCGGCCCGCATGCTGCCCGGGGCAGCCGGGCGCAGCGCGCAACGAATGGTGGAATCGGGAGAGAATACAAACGGTTGCCAGGGGAAATTATTCAGGGCAACAAGAATAAAGTTGTGACGAACGAGTGCGTTCCGGGTTTATTGCAGCGAGGTCAAACTCAACGGAAAGGTAAGCAATGAGACGAATTCTGGCGGCTGGGGTCATGCTGGTACTGGTGGCCGCCACGGCGCTCCACGCCACCCAGGTGGAGTACCGCTCGCCAAAACAAATGGGTAGCGAATCTTCTCTCGTGCTCCGTGGCCATGTATTGCGCGTTCGGTCGTTTTGGAGCACATCCCACACAAAAATTCTCACGGAAGCCAGCATACGCGTGGACAAAACGTACAAAGGTCCGAACCAGGCCGAAGTGCGCGTGGTGCAACTCGGCGGTCGCGTGGGTCATGTGCGAATGAGTGTACATGGTGCTCTTTCATGGGTACCGGGCGAAGACGTCATCGTATTCCTTGAGCCGGCGGGTTCCGGCGCCTGGCAGGTGTCGGGGTTTACCCAGGGCAAGTATCGCGTGCGGCGTAACGCCGCTACCGGCGAGGCGTTCGTGGAGGCGCCGCCCGCGGACAATATCGAGAAGGTCGGCACGCCGCACTCTGGCGCGCGACCGTCGCTCCGCTCTCAATCCGTGTCGCAGTTCATCGCGTCCGCACTCGGACGATGACCGGGAGCATGGGTATGAAACGCAGATTCGCCATTTTTGGCGGCGTAATCCTGGTCGCGCTGTTTTCCTGGACGTTCAGCGTCCACGGCCTGATCCCGAACGACAGTGACGGCGACGGGGTTCCCGATTCGGTAGACGTATGCCCCACCGAGGACGCCTCGCTTTTTGACCGCAACGGCGATGGGTGCATCGATGACGGCGCAAGCGCGCGTCACATTGAGTACTGGGGGGTCGAAGACACTACGATTACGTACGTCGTCAACGCGGCCGGTGCTCCCGGTGTGAGCGATGGTAGTGACTTTGTGGCCATTGACAACGCCATTGCGTCATGGACGGGAATTGCCGGTACGAGCCTCCATGTGGTGGCCGGCGGAACCACCACGCAGGCTACGGCGGTGGCGCTCGACGGAACGAACCTTGTCACATTTTCCGACACCGAATTCAATTTTCCTTCCGCGGTAATTGCAGTGGGGATTGCCACGTCGTTTACAGTCGATTCGCTCTACGCCGGACGCCATTACCGTGCGGGACAAATTGTCGACGCAGACATGGTGTTTAATCCCACCAAACAGTTTCGTACGTCCACCGACGGACCCGCGAGCGGCGTCGACATTCAGAGCGTGGCCACGCACGAGGCCGGGCATCTTCTGGGACTTTCGCATTCGCCGGTGATGACGAGCACGATGTTCTACGTGCTTCCCCCCGGTACCAACGCGAGTTCGCTCGAGAGCGAAGATAAGTTGACGTTCTTGCGCGCGTACCCCGATTCGGCAACGCTCGCCGGTGCGTCCCGTTTGTCCGGTACGGTGACCAGCGGAAGCACGTTTGGACCCGTTCCGGGTGCGATCGTTCTGGCGATTGACGCGGTAAGTGGAGACACGCTCGCCAGCGACTACACGTTACCCGACGGCAGCTACTCGTTCATGGGGCTGCCGGACGGGAATTACTTTGTGGCGATTTATCCGCTCAACGGGACATCGCCGATCGGATTTTTGCAGCCATCGTTCATCAATGATCTGGTTCTTTCCACCGCGTTTACCGGGTTTTCCGGAGAATATTACGACGCGGCCGAGTCGAATACAGATGACCCGATGGCAAAAACACCGGTGGGGGTTGCGGTAGGGACGCCGGCGGTCGCAAATCTCGTGACAAACGTGGATGGTACTCCACCCAGCGTGCTGGCGAGCATTCCGTTGAACGGCACCCCCTCGGTGGCAATCGATGCGGCATTTATCGTCCGGTTCAGTGAGCCGATTGATGTAAGTACGTTTTCCTCGGCGTTCTCGATGAAAAAAACCAGCGACATGACGGGCATAGGCGGGAACGCATCAATTCTTTCCGATGATTCGATCATTGTGTTTACGCCAACAACGCCGCTGGAGTACAGCTCGACGTACGAGCTTACACTCGACACCACGCTAACCGATTTATCGGGCAACGCGCTGGCTGCGGCGTTTGTTCTGTCCTTCACCACCGAAGTGCCACCGGCGCTTGCCATCACGAGCCTGGTACCCGGCAAGGGCGTGGTAAACAACACGGTGGTAATCAACGGATTCGGGTTCGACACCTCCCCGGCGCCGACTGTGATGTTCAACAGCGTTGCCGCCGCAGTAAGCTTCGCGTCGCCGGGGCAGCTTGTGGTAAACGTTCCGCTCGGGGCGGGTACCGGGCCCATTACGGTGATCAACAACGACCTTTCCACGAGCAATGAGCTTACATTCACGGTTCTTTCTCCGGTGGAAGTGGCCCGTGGCTATGAAGCCGGTCGCACCGGGTTAAGTGCGGTTGCCCACAGTGTGGCGATTGTACCCGACGGTAGCCGTGCGTATGTGGCCACCGATGCGGGAGTGGATGCCGTGGTCGTCAGCCAGGCCATGGGGGGATTCCTCGGCGTGGCGCCGATTGCCATCCCCGGAGGGGCCGACGGTGTGGCGGTAGCCCCCGATGGGAAGCGCGTGTATGCAGTGAGTCGCAACGCATCATCTTTCGTGGAAATCAATTCCGACGCCACGTCGGGTGTGCTCTTCAACACGGTTCTGGCCACGCGCGGCACGACGTCCCCCCCGCTGGGTATCGCGGTAAGCCCGTCTGGCACTCGCGCGTATATTCCTACCGACGGCGGCGGCATCGAGGTGTGGGACGTACAAAATGGGAGTGCAACGTTTTCGCGGCGGGTGGGTACGGTTACACTCGCCGGTGCACTGGCGTCGGGTAACCTGCGCCTGACGCCCGACGGGCGCAAGCTTGTTGCGCTGTCCACCAACGGCGAGCTGTTTCTCGGAAATGCTACATCCGATACCCTCACCCAAGCGGTGTCTTTGTCTTTGGACCCGCGCGGATTGGCCCTGGATCCCAGCGGGTCCTTTGCATATGTGTCGCACGACGGAGGGGAAATATCGGTGGTTGCGATTGGCGGAGCCACGCCGGTGTTGCAATCAATTATCTCTACGGCGGGCACCCCGCGTGGATTGGCGGTTACCCCGTCGGCATCATTTCTCTACCTTGCCAACCGCCAGCTCAATGACATGCAGGTGATCGATCTGCAGGCGTCGAAGCCGACGTTTCGATCCATCGTCGCGGACATTACAATGAATTCGAACCCGGTAGATGTGGCGGTGTCGCCCGACGGAATCTTCGCGGTATCCGTCCTGCAGGGAACCGGTGGTGGGAGTGCGCCCGAACTGGTGGTAACCACCATCGGAATCGGACCGTCGATCGATACCGTGTCGCCGCCCGCAGCCGCGGCGGGCGGGCAGATTGTGATTTCGGGTCGCGACCTCGGAGACCCGTCCGACTTCGTTCTGGTTTCGTTCAACGGGGTTGTAATCAATCCGGAGCGTTACGAGCCCGATGAGGTACTCGTTGACGTACCGCCGGGCGCTACCACCGGCCCGTTGACTGTATCGACGCGGGGCGATACGCCGATGTCACCTACGCGCGTGTCCAATCCGGTGCTCTTCCAGGTGCTCAATTCCCCTGTAGGCAACGGAATGCGCCAGGCGGCGCGGCTCGGGAACGGATCGCCGTTCCAGATGTCGGATGCCATCGCCGTTTCGCCCGACGGACAGCAATTGTTCGTCGGAGGCACCACCGGGGAGCTGTTCATTTACGACGTCGATCCGACGAGCCCGACCTACCACCAGGGCGGAAGTTCTGTCCGACCACTGAACGCGAAGGTGTCGGACCTGGCCGTAACGGCCGATGGCAAGTGGCTCTTCATGGCGGGGGATGGGCCGGTTGCGGTGGCCATCAACGTGAATCGACGGTCAGCGGATTACCTCAAGAAGGTGCTTCCCGTAGCCGACTCGCTCGGGACCGTCAGCGCGGCGCCACGCTTTGTCGCCACAAGCCCGAACAACCGGTATGCGCTGGTGTATGATGCGGAATTTCGTCTGGTCCAAATCATTCGTGCCACCGGGATGAATACCGGAGCGGTCCCGACGATTGTCGATACAGTAAAGGCAACCGGATACGTGAATGACCTTATCTTCAGTGCCAACGGTCTGCGGGCGTTCATGACGGACGGCCCGCTGGTTCGCATGCTGGATACCGACGTGCGCTCGGGGCGGTTCGGCACAGTTCTTTACACACTTTCACTCGACAGCAGCGGTTATGGCGCCGACGTGGTGGCACTTGCCGCATCGCCGGATGGATTGCGCGTGTTCGCACTGGTCGACATTCCGGAAATCAGCGTGATGCTCTCGGAAATTACTTCGAGCAGCGGGCTCGTGGCTTCCCAGGACACGCTGCATCTGGTAGGCGAGACCCAGGTCGCGGACGTGTGCGGTCCGACGGGGACGGCCCGTATCCACATTTCGCCACAAAACCTCGCGGGGATTTACTCCACCTCCACGACAGGGCACAGCCTGTGGCGACGTGGGGGTAACCCCGCCAGCCCGATCTCACGAGTTGGTTTGCTCGAGACGCAAACACCGCACGACGGGGTTTTCACTCCCGACGGGACGCGCTTTTACGTGGCGAATACGGCCGCCGATTCGGTCACAGCATACGATTTCACGCTCGCCCAGGATGTAGGGAAGGAATCCGGAGACGGGCAAAATGGTGTTGCCGGGCAAACGCTGGCGGCGCCGATCCGCGTGCGCGTATTCGACGTCGCGGGCAATGCGCGGGCCGGTGTGACGCTTTCGTTTCATGTCGATCCGGGGTCGGGGTCGTTCACGGCCGGGGCATTCCAGCTCCAAACAATCAGTACGGCCACCGATACGAGCGGATTTGCCGAGGCGACCTGGGTGCTCGGTCCCTCGGTCGGCACCCAGACAGCAACGGTGACGGGAGCCGGCCTCATCGGATCTCCCCTGACGTTTACGGCGAATGCCACGGCCGACCCCGACACGCTGCCGCTCTCGCTCGCCGAGATGCTGCCGCTCGACGGCTCGGGCAATGTGAGTGTTACGACGACGTTGCGACTGACGTTCAGCCGGGGTGTCGATGTGTTCACCGTGGACCCGGGCACCGTGGGGTTGCGCCGGGCGGCCGATTCGGTTGCCGTGAATGTGACGTATGGATTCACTGATTCCAATCGCAAGGTATCGATGACTCCGAGCGCCTCGCTCGATCCGGGCACTTCGTATGAAGTGTTTGTGACCGCCGGGTTGCAAGACGACACCGGTGCGCCGCTCACGAATCCGGCAACGGGCACATTTTCCACGGCCCCGCCGCCGCCGCTGGTGCTCACTTCGGTCAGTCCGCCGTCGGCTTTGCCCGGCGTTCTCCTCACGCTCGCCGGCACCGGGTTCGACCCACTCGCGGGGAATAATACCGTGAACTTTTCCGGCGTCGTCGGGGTGCCGGCCATCGAAACGGGGGCGGGTTTTGTGCGCGTACGTGTTCCCGCCAACGCGCGATCCGGTGCGATCACGGTCGGCGTGGGCGGCAATACGTCAACTCCGGTGCCTTTTTCCGTGCTCACGCCCACGAGCCTGCCGGTCAATGATGTGATTACGAGCGCCAACACCGGGCAGGGGACCACGTCCATGGCCATTACGCCCGACGGTGCCCTGGCCTACTCGGTGAGCCCCGACGCGGACCTGGTGATTCCCGTGCGGCTGGACAGCCTCGCGACGTTTCCATCGATCCCGGTGGGCGACGGGCCGGTAGCGATTGCCATCAACCCGGAGGGTACGCTGGCCTACGTGGCGAATTTCAACGCGTCGAGCGTTTCCGTGATTAACACCGATGCGTCGTCGCCCGACTTCAACACGGTCGTGAAAACGTTGATTGTGGGCGCGAATCCGACCGATGTGGCCGTATCTCCCGACGGAGGCCAGGTGTACGTGGTCAATTCGGGGTCGTCTACGTTGAGCGTGATCGACGGGGACAGCTCAAGTGTTACGTTCCACAGCGTGATCGCCACGGTCCACCAGGGGGCTACGATGACGACACTCACCGTGAGCCCCGACGGCGGGATCGTTTACATAGGGACCGACGATGGGTACCTGGTAATCGACGTGTCCACCTTCGGCGTAATTGCCAGTGTGAAAACGGGCGCAACCGCGACCCGAATGACGGTCAGCCCCGACGGCGGATTGCTCTACATTCTCACCGGCACGGGCGATGTGCAGGTGATCGACGTCGACCCGGGGAGTGCTTCATTCAACGGGGTGATTGCCAGGGTCCATGCCGGCGCGAGTGCCGCGGGTATGACCGTGAGCCCGGACGGCGGACTCCTCTATCTGATCATGGAAAACTCCGACGAGGTCATTGTGGTGTCGGTTTCTGTGGTCGGAAGCGTTTCGGTCATCGAATTGCCCACCGGACCACCGACACAGGTGCAAATCGCGTTTGTCGACACGTTGCAAACCGGCGAAGACCCGGCCGACGTGGTGTTTGATCCGCGAGGGAACGGACGCTTCCTGGTCAGCGAACCGGGCAGCCAACAGATTACACAGTATGGTCCGACGGACCTGCGTATCGCGGCGCAGTTCCGGCTCAAACCACGGTCTTTGCTCATCAAAACGCCGCTCAACACCTGCGAGAAGGAAGACTCGGACGACGAAGACCCCGAGTGGTACCACATGCACCGCGCGCGGTGGCTTCGCGGATGGATTGAATTACCCGCGCAGTACGACCCGCACGATATCGACCTGTCTACTGTTCGTCTCAACGGTGTGGTGCCGGCGCAGGCGTGGAGTAACGCGTTAAGCGATCGCGACCACGACGGGATACCCGAACTCCGGGTGAAATTCGCGCGGGAAGCATTCGAGGCGGTGGTTCCACAGGGGGACAGTGTAGAAGTGTGTGTCACGGGGTCGATGAGCAGTGGCGACCAGTTCGTCGGTTGCGATACGATTCGCACGTATCGCCCGACGGTGCTCTACCCGGTGGCGGGAGCCGCGTTGATTATCGGGAACACGGTGACGCTGCAGTGGCTGCTTCCTTCGGGCGTGAACGTGGATTACGTGGATGTGCATTATTCTCTCGACGACGGCAACACCTGGCTGCCGATCGCGTTGGGGCTCGAAAACAACCCCACGACGACCCCGTGGACGGTTCCCGCCGCCTTCTCTGACTCGGTGCGGGTGATGGTCACCGTGTACGCGGAATTCCACGACGATTGTTTCGCCGTGGGCGCGGGTATCTCGAAACGGTTCACGATTACCTCGCCGGTACCGGTGCGGATGGCGGAACTCACTGTGAAGGCCGACGAAGGCACTGCGGTGGTTCGCTGGCGAACGTCGGCGGAATACGGGGTTTCGGGCTTCCGCGTGTATCGCGCGGATCACAAGGACGGAATCTATCTGCCGGTAGGGGAAAAAGCCGTCCCTGCGGCCGATAGTCCATCCGGTGGCGTGTACGAATTCCGCGACCCGACGATTCGTCCCAATCGGACGTACTGGTACAAACTCGAAGAGCAAACATCCTCCGGGGTAGGACAGGTATTCGGCCCGTACAGTGTGATCTGGCGTATCGCGTATCGGCTCGATCAGAACGCGCCGAATCCTTTCAATCCCGTCACATCGATTCGCTTCGCGGTAGCCGCCGATGGACCGGTGCGGTTGCGTATCTACGATGTGTCGGGACGGCTGGTGCGAACGCTTGTCGATGGTATGCGACGTGCGGACGTGTACACCGAGCGCTGGAATGGCACGGACAGCCACGGCATTCCGGTGGCCACGGGGATGTATTTTTATCGTCTCGAAGCGGGCCGGTTCGTTAAGACCCGCAAGATGCTGCTCCTCAAGTAGTATGGAAATGGCTGGCGTTAAGCCGAATAAGCAAACGAGACAGGCAATCTGACGGACGAACCGGTCGGGGCGCGCCCCGACCGGTTTCGTGCCACACGGCGTGTTAACGCGTTATTTGACAACGCGGTAACTTCGTAGTACAATTCCGCCGTACTATCGTTTTTTCGTCGTAACCCTGCGGGCCTCCAGCCCCTGCGGGCCTCCAGCCCCTGCGGGCCTCCAGCCCCTGCGGGCCTCCAGCCCCTGCGGGCCTCCAGCCCCTGCGGGGCGGCTTCTCCTGCCGACCCCTCGGCGCGCTGCGGTGCGCCCGCATTCATGGCCATTCGCCGACCGGGAGGAGCGTCATGAAGAACAGGATCCACCTCGAACTCATCGGCCTGTTCGGCTTCGTTTCCCTTATTCTGCCTGGATTCGCACCGGCAGCGCACGCGCGACGCGCGCCCGCACGCGTGATCCCCAAAATCGACACCGCGCTGCCCCACCCGTCCGATCTCGTCGCTTTCCCGCGCGTTTCGAGGGCCCCCGCGCTGGCGAGCACCACGTGGCTCGGGTCGTGGAACTTCGACGAGGGTGGCTTCGGCTGCAACGCCGGATCGTGGACCTCCAGTGACCTCACCGAACAAGGCGGCACCTTCTGGCACGTCGACGACTTCGCCGGCCTCGGCGGCGGGTCGTTCGGCCGCCTCAACGCAATCGAAGGCACGCAGTCGCTGTGGTGCGGCGCGGCGCCGGGATCGTCCCTGCCCGGCGTGTGCGCATACGCCACGCTGCCCGGGTACGGCAACATCTGGGACCAGATGTTTGCCACCGACTCGTGCCTGGCCGTCAGCGGCGACGTGACGGTGCGCTTTCTCGCCGCGTGGGACACCGAAACAGGGTATGACGAGGTGCATGTGGAGTGGGACCGCTGCGACGACGCGTGGACGCCGGTGTCGGCCACGACCTTCGACGGCATCGGCGGCCCGTCGGCGGTAACCGAAACGATCGCCGCCGCCTCGCACGCCGGCGCGGTGCGCCTGCGCCTGCGCTTTACCTCCGACGGCTCGTGGTCGGACGAAGACGGCCTCAACGACACCGACGGCGCGATGATCGTCGACAGCCTTCAGGTGTTCGACGCCACCGGCACGGTGCTCGCCCCGGAAACGTTCGAAGACGAAATGGTGGGCGCCACGGCGGCCACCGGCTGGTCGGCGCAGAACGACCCGGGGTACGGAGACTACGCGGCGCTCTTCCCCGGCACGCAACTGGTACAGCAAGACCCCTGTGTGTCGAACCTCTCGTGCATGTGGGCGTTCATCAACGGGTCCACGTTCAACTACGCGTGCCGCGGACTCCCGAACCAGGCCGTGGTTCCCTTTGGCAATGCCCGCGGCCAGTACATCCACAACGTGGCCGTTTCCCCGGTAATCCCGCTCGTGGGCTCCGGAGACGACATCCGCCTCGAATACGACGAGTACCTTGACCTTCCGCTCGACGACCTGCTTTTCTCGGTGTGGTACGTGCGTTCGATCGTCGCCGGCTGCGTCGGCCCGTGGAAAACAAACACCACCGTCTTCTACTACGGCGCACAAAAAACCTGGCAGCACCAGAACCGGGCGCTGGGCCCGTATGTCGATCCGTCTGCGGCATCCATCCAGGTGGGCCTGGGCGTCATCGACCTGTGCCCCATGGTCTGCGGTGTGTGGGGAAGCGGAGCATGCCACTCCCACACGCCCCTCTACGACAACGTCAGCGTGTACCGCGTCGCGGGCGCGGGACCGCAGTGGCTGGTGCGCGACGAAGAACTCTTCCAGGACACGTTCCCCGGCGACGGCACCATCACCGGTACGGCGCGCGCCGACATGGCGGTCGATACCCGGCCGTCTTGGAATCCGGGTATTGTGCCCGGCGATTCGGCCGTCGTGACGGTTTCGCCCGGCTCGGCGCCGCTCCACGCAGACCCCACGTTCGGCGGGCCGTCGGTGTACTGCTACGTGTCGAACTCGAGCGGCCGCAGCGGCGCGGAACTTTCGGGCAACACGACGCGCTGGCCCGTGGTGGGCACCGCAGCGATCGCCGGACGCAACTGGACGGTGCTGCGCATGGACTCGGTCCATCTCTTCGGCGCCGCCGTGGCCGACAAGTACTGCGTGGACCTCAACGACAATCTCTTCACGCCGGGTGACGTGACGTACTTCGTGTTCTCGGCCATCGACTCGGGCGGAAACACCACGTATTACACGCGTGAAACCCGGCAGACCGCCGTGCTCGCCACGGCGTTCGCCACCCCCATGGAGTTCTCCGTGCTGCCCACGGGCAACAGCACCATTCTCTATGTGGACGGAATGGACGGCCGCGGCGCGCAGCCGTACTTCGACACGGCCTTCGCGTCGCTGGGCATCACGCCCGACCGCTACGACATTCGCGCTCCGTCGTGGCACTTGGACAACCGTCCGGGATCGCGCGTGGCGAACGTGCTTACGCAGGTGGCCGGGGTGTACAAGACGATCATCTGGAGTACGGGCAACCTGCCCACCGGGCTCATTGGCGACGGTACGGGGAGCCCGGAAAAATCCGACGACGCGCTGCTGCTGTACACGTTTCTCGACCAGGGCACGAACGTCAACGGCGTGTACTTCACCGGCGACAACATCGCGCAGGAGTGGGCCTCGGGAACGGGCCTTTCCGGGAGCGGTCCGGCGCTCTTCGGGTACATCCAGCACACGCTCGTTTCGGGTGACCATCAAGCCGCGCTCGGCGACGTGAGCCCGCTGCTCGCGGGGACGCCGGGCGGGTGTTTCGCGCACCCGGTAGCCGACACGGCGATCGCGTACGGGGGCTGCCCCTGGCCCAACGACTTCGACGTCATCGCACCGTCGGGCGCGTCGGCCGTGCTCGAGATGTCGTACGCGGCGGGTGCCGGAGGCGGCGCGGTGGTCTCACAAACGTCGGTTAACAGCGTGGGGGATACGGTGGTGGTGGTCCTCAGCGGGTTCGGCCTGAGTGCGCTGCGCAGTACGGGAGCGCCCGCGGGCGTGTCGGTACGCGCACACCACCTGGGCGATGTGCTCGACTGCCTGAGCCAGGCGCACAGCCCGGTCACCGCGGCTCGGCCGACTACGGCGCGCAACGAACTCGCGCAGAACGTTCCCAACCCGTTCAACCCGTCGACGACAATCCGCTTTTCGCTGCGGCAGCGATCGAAGGTAACGCTCTCGGTCTATGACGTGCGAGGACGCCGGGTACGCACGCTGGTGCGCGGGGTGCGCACGGCGGGCGTGGAACACGTGGTGGCGTGGGACGGTCGCGACGACGCGGGCGCGGCGGTATCGAGCGGTGTGTACTTCTACCGCCTGGTGGCCGGGTCGTTCACGCAAACGCGCAAGATGCTGCTCCTCAAGTAGTATGGAAATGGCCGGAGGTCCACCTCCGTTTTGTGTGTCGAGAGGAGAGCGGTTACCGACGATCATTAAACGGATACGGCAATAGCTGGTGTCAACTTCCGTACGCGGGGGCTGACACCCGCCGTTGCCATATAGCCGGAATGCTGCGCTGGCAGCGCCACGTCGGGGGCATTCTCCGGGAACGAACCGGCGCGGAGTATCGCGATAGTTGCCGAATGCAACCCATCTGACGGCCCTCCGGAGGAGCTCCGGGGGGCCGCATATACGTGCGTATAATGTCCAAAATCCACAAGACCCGTGCTTTGCCCGGACGCGCCGATGATCTATAATGGCGCGTGCCGCCGCCGTCCGGCGAGCGGTCCACTATTTCACCCGGTATCGGTATAGTTTTCGCGCAAGGAGTGAGGATGAAATTCCATCGCTATCGTGCCATCTGCGCAGTGATTGCAGCGGTAATCGCCGTTCCCGCACTGGCGCCGGCGCAGACGAAGTTGCTGCGCTTTCCGGACATTCACGGAGACCGCGTTGTGTTCTGTTACGCGGGCGACATTTGGCTGGCCAACGCGTCGGGCGGTACGGCACTTCGCCTCACGACCCACCCCGGTCAGGAAGTATTCCCAAAATTTTCCCCCGATGGAAAATGGATCGCATTTACCGGGCAATACGACGGGGACGAGCAGGTGTATGTGATTCCGTCGCGGGGTGGCACGCCGAAACAGCTCACCTATTACCCGGCGCGTGGACCGTTGCCGCCGCGCTGGGGGTTCGATAACCAGGTGTATGGTTGGACCCCCGACGGTCGCTCGGTGCTCTTCCGTTCCATGCGCTACGGCTGGGATTTAACCGATACACGGCTGTACACGGTGTCGACGGACGGCGGCCTGCCCGAGCCCTTGCCGATGCCTGTTTCGGGCGCAGGCGATTACTCTCCCGATGGGCGCCGGATGGTGTATTCGCCGCTGATTCGCGACTTTCGTACGTGGAAGCGGTACGAGGGGGGGTGGGCGGAAGACCTCTATATTTTCGATTTAACCACGCACGATACCGAACGGGTAACAAAGGATGTGCGCACGGACCGCGACCCCATGTGGATCGGCCACACGATTTATTTCGATTCGGATCACGATGGCACCCTCAATCTCTACGCCTGGGATACGAAAACGAAAAAGACCGAGCAGCTTACGCACAGCACCACGTTTGACGTGCTCTGGCCGAGCGCGGACACCCAGAAGAACATTGTGTACGAACTCGGCGGTCAACTCCACGTGTTCGATACGACCGACAAGTCCGACCGGGAAATTTCCATCTATGTACCCAATGATGGCGTGGCCTCACGCCCAAAACACGAACTGGTAAACAATCACATCGAGAGCTGGGGGCTTTCGCCGGAAGGAAAACGGGCGGTGTTCGTGGCGCGTGGCGACGTTTTCACGGTTCCTGCAGAAAAGGGGCCCACGCGCAACCTGACTAACTCGTCGGGCTCGCACGAAAGGTGGCCGGCATGGTCTACCGACGGCAAGACCATTGCGTTTATCTCGGACGCATCCGGTGAAGACGAGGTGTACGTGATCGACCAGGGCGGAGAGGGCAAGCCGCGCCAGATTACCAGCAACGGACACGAGATGCGATATCGCCCCGAGTGGTCTCCCGACGGAAAGTGGATAGCGTTCAGCGACAAAAACGGGCGGTTGTTCATCGTAAATGTGAAGACTCAAAAAATCACCCAGGTGGCGGACGAAAAATCCAATGGCCTGAACGACTACAGCTGGTCGCCTCACGGCGGATACATTGCGTTTTCCCTCAGCGACGAGAACACGTTTCGCAGTATCTACATCTACAGCGTAGCCGACGCCAGAGTCCACCGCATCACGGGCGAGACGTTTAATGAGCGTTCGCCCGTGTGGGATCCCGACGGCAATTATCTTTATTATCTGGCCGACCACATGTTCCAGCCCCAGATCGGAAACTACGAATGGAACTACGTCGTGAACCGGGAAACAGGAATTTACGCGCTGGCACTTCGTACCGATGTGGCCAACCCATTCCCTCCGGAAAGCGACGAGGCGGTTGTGACCAACGATGGTGCGGCCAGGAAAGACAAGAAGAAAGCGAAGAAGGAGGGGAAGAAAAAGCCGCTCCGCATTGATTTCGATGGACTCGCATCGCGGGTGAGCCGCGTACCCGTGGAAGAAGACAACTACTATGGCCTGTCGGCCACTGCGGGGAACATTTTGTATGTTCGCGGCGGGCCGTTTTATTACGGGCGATCCAACGGGGTGAAAAACGAGCTGCGTATATTCTCCATGAAAGACCGCAAGGCCAGGAATGTGGTTACGGGCATAGGAAGAGGATATGCACTTTCTCATGACGGGAAAAAAGTAATGGCTCGCGTGAGCGGGCAATACAAAATCTTTGATGCGAAAGCCGACGCGAAAGGCAAACCGCTGTCGACAAAAAATATGACGGCGGAAGTGGTCCCCACCAGGGAATTCGTCGAAATTTTTAACGAAGTATGGCGTCGTTACCGCGACTTTTTCTACGCGCCCAACATGCACGGCTACGACTGGAAAGCCATCGGAGCCCGTTACCGGGCGCTACTTCCCTACGTGGCGCACCGGGCCGATCTCAATTACGTTCTGGGCGAGATGATCGCCGAGCTGACGGCGTCGCACTCATACATCGTCGGTGGGGACTACGATATTCCGAAACGGCCGACTTCCGGACTGCCGGGCGCACGCTTCGAGCTCGACCGAGAGGCGGGTCGCTACCGTATTGCGACAATCCTGCCCGGGCAGAACGAGGAGCCTCATTATCGTTCGCCGCTGACCGAGGTAGGCATCAACGTCCATGAGGGCGACTACGTTCTCGCTATTGATGGCGTCGACTTGACGGCGAATATGAATCCCTACCAGCTCTTGCTCAACAAGGGTAACGTCCCCGTGGAGATGACCGTCAACAACCGACCCGAGGCGAAAGGCGCATGGAACATTTCGTACACTCCGGTGCGCAGTGAACACAGCCTGGCGTATCTCGCGTGGGTGCTCAAGAACCAGCGCCGCGTGAATGAAGAAACCAACGGCCGTGTGGGTTACATACACGTGCCCGACATGGGTTCGAACGGGATTCGCGAATTCATTAAGTGGTATTATCCGCAGATTCGCAAAGAAGGCCTTATTATTGACGACCGGGCAAATGGTGGAGGCAATGTGTCGCAGATGCTCATTGAACGTCTCCGGCGTACCCTGCTTTCCGTGGGCTATTCGCGCAACAACGAACGGCCGTCGACGTATCCGGCCACGGTATTTGTTGGACACATGGTGTGCCTGATCAATGAAACTTCGGCCTCTGACGGCGATATCTTCCCGGCGATGTTTCGCGAGGCGGGGCTCGGGCCTCTGATCGGAAAACGCACGTGGGGTGGCGTAACGGGGATTTCGGGGCATGGGCCGCTTATTGATGGCGGAACGGTGTACGTTCCAGAGTACGGGTTTCTGTCGAAAGAAGGAAAGTGGATCATTGAAAACCACGGCGTCGATCCAGACATCGTTGTGGAAAACGATCCCAAACTCGTGATCGAAGGCCACGATCCACAGCTTGAGCGGGGCATCAAGGAAGTCATGAAGCGGATCAAGGAGGATCCGCGCTCGCTCCCGCCCCGTCCCACGAAATACCCGGTCCGCCACCGGTCGGAGCGCTGACGATCGCGTTCTTCTGAGTACGGCAGCCGGGAGCGGGCCCCGGGGAGAAACGTACACGACGGGTCGGACGAAATGTTTCGTCCGGCCCGTTTCTGCTGGTTTGTGCGGGACGGTGACTGTGACTGCGCCGGTGCTGTGGCGACGCACGCATGGGTGCTGCGCGCGGGCCTGGTGGCGACCGTTTGTGCCGCTCTCGCTGCTAGCGTTGGAGCGCGTCGAGCGATTCAGCGCGTGCGGCCCAGCGCGCGGCGGCCCCGTCGTTGCCATCGCTCGCGTAAAGGCGGGCCTGTTTGCGCGACAGCAGAATGGCCGCGGGAAGCTGGGTGGGTACGGGCCCGATGCGCAGCGCGCGGGCGAGCAATCGACGCGCCTCGTTCTTGCGGCTACGGTCGAGATACAGTGACACGAGATTGCTGAATCCAGCCAGGTATGTGGAATCGGCCTCGATCGATATCTTATACCAGTGTTCCGCTTCGTCAGTTTTCCCCCGCCTTTCGGCCAGAATCCCCATCATGAACCGGGGCGGAGCGAAACGTGGATCCCGCCGGATCGCGGCGCGAAAGTTTTCTTCGGCCGTCGCCGTGTCTTTCCTGGCCAGGGATACCATCGCCAGGTTCTGGTACGGACTGGCCATGCGCCCATCGGCGAGAATCGCCTCGCGTAAGAACTTCGAGGCGGCCTCGAGGTCCCCGTCCGCTATACTCTGGCTCCCCTGTGCGTTGAGGGCGATCGCGCGCGCGCGCATCTGTTTCTTATGGAGCTTCTGCCAGCCCAGGAATCCCAACGCCAGGATAATGGTAGCGCCCAGAGCGGCGAAAAGACCAACGGCGGCACGTCCCCGTGCCGGTTTTTTTGGGGTGCGCATCGCGCCGCCCTCCGGCAGCATGGGTCGCAGTGCGGCCAGGAATGCTTCTGCGTTTGCGTACCTCCTGTCCACTTCCTTGGCGAGTGCCGTGTCGAGAACATCCTGAAGCCCGGGGGGGTATTCGTGGCTTTGCACGCGAATCGATCGTGGCGTGTCGTGCTGAATGGAGTACATAACAGCCATTGGATGCTCGCCGCGGAACGGGTAGACGCCGGTGAGCATCTCGTGGAGAATCGTACCGATTGCAAACAGGTCGCTGCGCGCGTCGGCCGGTCGTCCGAGTACCTGCTCCGGGGACATGTAGGGGACCGTACCGAGGGTGGAGCCATCCTGCGTAAGTGCCGTGGTATTGGTCAGATGTGCGAGCCCGAAATCCATGAGCTTGATCACGCCGTCATGTGTGATCATGATGTTTTCCGGCTTGAGGTCACGGTGCACAATGCCGGCACGATGAAGCCGATCGAGTGCGGTAAGCAATGCGATCGTCCAACGCAGCGCCGTTCGCCAGTCGATCGGTCCAGCGGCCATCTTTTCGCGCAACGTCTGCCCCTCGACGAACTCCATCGCCATGTAGGGAGTACCGTCGTCTTCGCCGGCGGCATACACGGTGATGATGTTGGGGTGGTTGATGCGCGAACACGCGCGAGCCTCATGCAGAAAACGTGCGCGACCTTCGGCGCTCAACGCGCTCGATCGAATTATTTTGAGGGCCACGGTGCGGTCGAGCGTGGGGTCGTGGGCACGGTACACCGTGCCCATGCCCCCCTCCCCGAGGATATCGCCCAGAAAGAAACCGCCCAGTTGCGCGTCTGCCATGACGGGAGAGTACCAGCCCGCAGGCGGGCGGGCAAGAAGGGCAAATGCCTGGCGAACAGGACGGGAAAATGCCCGGTTGGTGAGATGGACGAACGCCGCGCCGGCGGACTCGTCGAACACCGGGCGAGCGCGATGGCCCAACGACGGGCGGAGAAGTGGCGATGACTACGACAACCGGCCTCCCGGGCGCCATCGGCATGGTCCTGCCTGGCGCCGGTCCCCCGTTCGGCCCCGCGACGCCGCCACGCCGCGTCGTCGCTACGGCGAGTTCTTGAACTCGCGCAATGCGTCTTCGCTGCGTCCCGATTTTGCGTACAAGCGGGCCAGGATGACGTGGAGGTCAGCGTTGTTCGGGTCCCCGGCGAGCGCGCGGTTTGTTTCGTCGATCGCATCGGAAAGAAGGCCGTGGTCGAAAAACACGCTGGCGCGCATCACGTGGTACGTGGAACGACCGTTTGGTCGATTGGAATCGATTGTCGCCAGCGCTTCTCGGAGCGTGTCCGCCTCCTTCCCGGGAAGAACTTCGAAGTACGCCGCCTTACTGCGTCGTGGAGGAATAACCAGCGGGTCGGTTGTTTCGACCGTCCAGGAATACCCCACCCCGGCGCGCAGCGCGGGTGCGCTAGCCGGGTAGTCTACCGATGTGGTTCCGGTAACCGACTTCGACCAGGCGATGCCATTTTCATCGTACAGAGTAAGCTGTAACTCATCGCCCGGGTGGGCTGTTTTCCACGCAAAGCGGATGGCATCGGGACGCACGCGGGTCTGCACCGGCGAAATGGCACGGAGGGCGGCACCTCCACCGCGCAGCCCGGTGATCACGCTGCCTCCCTCGGAATCGCGCAGCCGGATGAATTTCTGTACTACCTCAAAGCCATCCGTCGGGGCTGTCGGTGTGGGGGGCTTCGCTTCCGACCGTGTCTTGATCCCCATCCCACTGCCCGGGCCCACCTCAAGCCAGGTGCCGTCTTCGAGGGCGATTTCGGCGTGTCCATTCCGGCCAGTTCTCACGCGGTCGCCGGGGTGGAGAGACAGGCCAAATCTGCCCTCCACCGGCGAACCGTCCGCGCGCTGGACGGTGACCACCCCGTGGCACGCCATCAACACGGCCGTGGGCGTGGGGGTTTTTTCTTCGGCGCGGGATAGCTCTGGCGCGTGGGCCATGGGCAATACAACGGCGACACCGAGCGTGGCCAGAACGCTGGCGAGGCGAAGATGAACTCGGTCGTGTTTTTTTAACATGTTGTAAATACGTCGGTTAATGATTTGCTCCGGGCGGGGCGCCCCCGCTCCATCCAAATGACACACCAGATGCCGGAAAGTTGGTGCAATCCGGTGCCGCCGCGGTGACTATGCACTGCCTTTCTCCGATGGTATCATGAATCTGGAGCCCCCGTCGTGGGGCTCGCCGTTATTCCATTGACCAGCCATCCCCCCGACGGATGGGACCATGTTGCGCTGTGCGCGTCACACACAATCTGCAATGTACAAAATTGCATTCGATACATTCGGTTGCCGGCTCAATCAAGCGGAAACGGCGACACTCCACGATCGGTTTCGCGCGCGCGGATATGAGGTGACGGGAATCGTCGAAGAGGCCGACCTCTTCGTCGTAAACACGTGTACGCTGACCTCACAGGCCGCGGCCAAATGTCGGCGCCGCATCCGTTCGGCAATTCGTCGTAACCCCGACGCGTGCGTTGCCGCCATAGGGTGTTACGCGCAAACTGATGCGGCGGCTCTGGCGCAAATCGAAGGGCTCGACTACATTGTCGGCACTGCGGACAAGCTCCGTCTGGCAGAAATCATAGATGTCCCCGTCAAGCTTCCGTCGCCACAGATCATTCACGCGGAAACAACGACGACGACGTTCACTATCGATGGCGCCGGTTACTATCCATCGAACACGCGTGCCAACATCAAGGTACAGGAAGGGTGCGACTTCGTGTGTGCGTTTTGCCTGATTCCACGCAGTCGTGGCCGCGCGCGGAGTCGGCAGTTTGACGACATTGTACGTGAGGCGACTATGCTCGCGGCGTCGGGACACCGTGAACTCGTGGTGACGGGAGTCAACATCGGTACGTATCGCGACGGGCGCTATCGCTTGCCCGACGTGCTCACCGCTCTCGGCGATATCGACGGCCTCGACCGGGTCCGCCTCTCGTCCATAGAGCCCACCACAATCAGCGACACGATTGTGCGGCAGATGGAGTCGGGGACGGGCAAACTGTGCCCCTATCTGCATGTACCACTGCAAAGTGGCGATGACGGCGTACTCGCGGCGATGCGGCGGCGTTACACCGCAGCGCAGTACCGCGGTTTTATCGAGAATGCCGCCGCGCGCGTTCCGAATCTGGGTTTGGGTACCGATGTAATTGTGGGATTTCCCGGCGAAGACAGCCACGCGTTCCAGCGTTCCGCCGAAGTGATACAATCCCTGCCCTACACGCACGTGCATGTGTTCAGCTTTTCGGCCCGCCCGCGTACAAGCGCATACGCGATGGCCGGGCGGGTGGAACCGGGCGTAATTCGCATGCGCAGTGAACAAATGCACCGTCTGGCAGAGAGCAGAAAAGCCGAGTACTATGCGGCACAGAAAAATCATCGACTACGCGTGTTGTGCGAAACCCGCGGCCGGGGCACCACCTATTACGGCTTTGCGGACAACTATGTGCGTGTGCGCGTGAACAGCGAGAATGACGTACGGAACAAGCTGATCGCAGTGCGCGCAACGGGCGTCTCGATTGAAGAAAGCGGAAATAACCTTGTTGTCACCGCGGTGCGTGTCGGTCGTGAGGCGGCCTGACGCGCAAACGGGCAAATGCCGCGATGTCGTCTTCGCGTGTTCCGCTTTGTCTATTCAATCTGACATGCAGTGAATATCGTTACCGCATGGTTTTGTTTTTGCGTCATGGCGGCAACGTAAGACGTCATGGCGGCAACGTAACAAGAGGGAATACGTGGAAAGTACGACCCCGACCATTTACATCGAAACGTACGGTTGCCAGATGAACGTGTACGACAGCGAGCTGGTGCGCTCGATTTGTTGCAAACGCGGGTACGGCCTGGCCACATCGTGCGAAAGCGCCGATGTGGTTCTTCTCAACACCTGTGCAGTGCGGGAACGTGCACACCTGAAGGTGTACGGGCGTCTTCAGCAACTCAAGCACGAGAAGGCGCTGCGCGATCAAAACCTGGTTATTGGCGTTTTGGGGTGCATGGCGCAGAATCTGAAGGACGACCTGCTCGACGGGCACGACCAGGTGGATTTTGTCGCCGGCCCGGATAGTTACCGTAATCTGCCCGACTTGATTGACGCGGCACGGGGAATTGGTGACGCGCCGCGAGCTGCCATCAAACTTTCGCGGACCGAAACGTATTCCGGCGTGGATCCGGTGCGAGGGGCTGGCGTGAACGCATGGATTGCCGTGATGCGCGGATGCGACAACATGTGTACTTTTTGTGTAGTTCCTTATACGCGGGGGAGGGAACGCAGTCGCGACCCGCACGGCATTGTCGACGAGGTACGATCGCTCGTAGCGGAAGGATATCGCCAGGTGACCCTGCTCGGTCAGAACGTAAATTCGTACCGGCACGGCGATGTGCGCTTTGCCGATCTCATGCGAATGACGGGCGAGGTTCCCGGCGTGGAGCGCGTTCGGTTCACCTCGCCACACCCTAAAGATTTTCCGCCGGAACTAATAGACGCCATCGCAACGCATCCCGCGCTCTGCCCGCACATCCATCTGCCACTGCAGGCGGGAAGTGATCGCGTGCTCGAACGAATGAGGCGTACCTACACCAACGCATCGTTTCGGGGTCTGGTGGCCCGCATGCGCGACGCGATCCCCGGCATTGCGATAACCACAGATGTCATCGTGGGATTTCCCTCCGAAACGGAGGAAGAGTACGAAGAAACGCGCCGTCTGATGGAAGACGTTCGCTTTGATGCGGCGTTTATTTTCAAATACTCCGAGCGCAAGGGGACCGTGGCCGAGCGAAAAATGAAGGATGACGTCCCCGACCGAGAGAAAACGCGCCGTATCGTAGAGCTTGTGGAACTGCAAAAACGCATCACGGGAGAAATCAATTCCGCACTGGCCGGGTCGACGCAGCGTGTTCTTGTAGAAGGAAAAGATGATCGCGATGTGCAGTGTGTCAGCGGGCGCACCGATCACTTCAAGACGACCGTATTTCCCGGCGATGCGTCGCTGATCGGCTCGACCGTGGACGTGCGAATCGAGCGGGCGCACGGGGCCACGCTCTACGGGAGGGCTGTCGACGAGCCGAATTGTGCAACGGCATAATCCCCTCCCCTGCCCACCTCGCGCCGGCACTCATTCCTCCGGGCGCGGGTTACGTTGCGGGGCCATCATCTGGTATAGTCCATAGTTAGAGAGAATTGGCGAGGGGCGCCGGCCCCGGCATGGCGCGTCGCCGCCGGGCGCATTCACCTGTCGACCTGCCCGCCTACAGAAGCACCGACGCGGTCACGGAAAGGATCTATACACAATGACGAGAATATCTCCATCGCGCCGACGCCCGGATCGTCCGGCGACGGGGCATCGCAAGGACGGCGGAACAAAGGGGAAAGCCCGTGCGGGTTCTGCTGCCACAGCGGGCCGGGCGGGTGTAGTGCGGGCGAAGCGCAACGTGGCGGCAAAGGCTGCTGAGGATATGTGGGCATTAACCTATGACATGCACGAGGAACCCTGGGCCAGGTCTACCGGCTTCGTCAAAAAACGTGTGCCGCGTCCCACTCTCGACGAATCGGTCGACCCACTCGATGCCAGCCGCGTTATTCTGCGCGTGGTATACACCGGATTCTGCGGGTCCGATGCAGGCATCTGGTTTCGCACATCATTCAAGGGAATGATTCACCAATCACTGCGCAGCGAAAAGAAAAGCACGCGCGTGATCGGGCACGAGGTGCTCGGTGTCGTCGAGGAAACGGGATCGGTGGCGAGCGCGCGATTCGGGTACCGCAAAGGGCAACTCTGCGCCGCCGAATCGCACATCGTATGCGGAAAATGCCACCAGTGTCTGATGGGCCAGACGCACGTGTGTATCAATGAAAAAATCCTCGGTATTTCGCGTGATGGTGGATTTGCCGAATACATCAAGTTGCCTGCCACCGTGCTGTGGCGGACGAACCGGCGGCGCATTCGCCCGGAGGTGGCGGCCATCCAGGAGCCATTTGGCAACGCGGTGCATGCATCCACGGCGGTCGATATGCGCGGAAAGACCGTGGCAATATTCGGGTGCGGGGCCATCGGGCAATTTACGATTCTCATCGCACGCGCTCTCGGGGCGGCCCGCATTATCGGTGTGGAACCGAATCCGGGTAACGCGCGTCGGGCACGGCGATTGGGCGCGGATCACGTGGTGGAGTTCACACCGAACCCGGGGAGCCGCGACGCGTGGCGTGGCAACCCCGAGGTCATTCGCGAGGTGGTGGAGTCGGCCGGGCGTGACGGTGCGGATGTGTGCATCGAAATGGCCGGGTTCAATACGTCGGTAAACAACGCGTTCCAGTCGGTGCGCAGAGGCGGGGAAGTTGTCCTGTTCGGCATCAAATCGGGCGATTTCCGTCTGGAAGACTTTCAGCGCCTTATTGTGAAGGGGATAACAACACGAAGCATCATCGGACGCCATATTTTTGAAACGTGGGAAATTACACGGAGCCTTCTCGAGTCACGCAACAATGGCATTCAGGAAAAAATCTGGTCGGTAATTCTCAATAAAGGAAAGGGTACAATTGTAGACTATCGTCGCTTCGATCCGAAATCGTTCGAGAAAAAAATTCTCAGTCATCCGAAAGTGTTAATTCGCTGGTCCGACGATCGTTGACAAAAGAACCGATGGACCGGGAGGTAAGCATGTACGGTACATTCCAGGAAATTCTAACCCGCGATCTCGCAGGTATTCGTGAGGCAGGGCTCTATAAGGATGAGCGGATTCTCCAGAGCCGGCAGGATGCGGCTATCGCGGTGGCAGACGGCGAGGTGATCAATTTTTGTGCGAACAATTACCTCGGGCTTTCGTCCCATCCGGCGGTGATTGAGGCCGCACACAGCGCCCTCGATAAATGGGGATACGGTCTTTCGTCCGTACGGTTCATCTGCGGAACCCAGGACATCCACAAACAACTCGAACAAAAAATTGCGGAGTTTTTCCAGACCGACGACACAATTTTATATTCATCGTGCTTTGACGCGAACGGGGGATTGTTTGAGGCTCTGCTCACGGCCGACGATGTCATAATCAGCGATCAACTGAACCATGCGTCCATCATCGATGGTGTGCGCCTGTGCAAGGCGCAACGCAGGCGTTATGCCAACAGCGATATGAATGATCTCGAGAGTATTCTGCGTGAGTGTCAGGACAAATATCGGGTCAAGATGATTGCCACAGATGGCGTGTTCAGCATGGACGGGTTCATCGCAAAACTGGATGCCATCTGTGACCTTGCCGACAAGTACGGTGCGCTGGTTATGGTAGATGACTCGCACGCGACCGGTTTCGTGGGGCCAACCGGGCGCGGCACGCCCGAGTATAACGGGGTGATGGATCGTGTGGATGTGATCACATCGACGCTGGGCAAGGCGATGGGCGGAGCGTCGGGTGGATTTACCACGGGGCGTTCCGAAATTATCGAGATGCTTCGCCAGCGGCCACGTTCCTATCTGTTTTCGAATTCGCTGGCGCCACCGATCGTGTCCGCTGCAATGGCGGCGTTCGACTTAATTGAGCGTTCGACCGAGTTGCGGGATCGCCTTGAGGAGAATACGCGGTTTTTCCGCCAGGGTATGACAGCCGCGGGGTTCGACATTGTGCCCGGGGTGCATCCGATTGTGCCCATCATGCTCGGCGAGGCCCGGCTTGCGCACGACGTGGCGCGCGATATGCTCAACGAGGGGATTTACGTGGTCGGATTCAGTTATCCGGTGGTGCCACAGGGACAGGCGCGTATCCGCGTGCAGATTTCGGCTGCACACACCAGAGAGCACCTCGACCGGGCCATCCACGCGTTCACTGCGGTGGGCAGGAACCACGGCATCGTGTCGTAGCGCGCGGCTAGCGGCCCGCTGTATAGTACGTCAGGGCTTCGGGCAGATGCCGGCGGATGTCCGCGATGCGACGCTGGTCCGACGGGTGCGTGCTCATGAACTCAGGCGGTGCTTTCCCGCCTCCCATTTTCTCCATCCGTTCCCAGAACGCGGTGGCTGCGCGCGGGTCGTACCCTGCCATCGACATGAAAATGAGCCCGAGGTGATCGGCTTCACTTTCCTGGGTGCGGCTGAAGGGGAGCAATGCACCGTAGGAGGCACCCGCCCCGAACGCCCCCATCCACAGGGTGCGGGTTTTTTCGGGTTTGTTCTTGATCGCCGTTTTGAGCGCCGCCCCGCCAAGTTCGGCGAGGAGCGCGTGGCTCATTCGTTCGGCACCGTGATCGGCGACCGCGTGCGCCACCTCGTGGCCAAGCACCACGGCCAGCCCGGTATCGTTCTGGCAGAGGGGTAGAATGCCCGCGTATACCACCACTTTGCCACCGGGCATCGCCCACGCGTTGGCTTCCTTACTTTCCACCAGATGAAATTCCCACTGGTACCCGTCAAGTTTGTCGGCCAGTCCGTGGGCAGAAAAATATCGTTCCACCGCATGTTCAATGCGTGTTCCCACCCGTACCACCATCTGCGTTTGCCGGGCGTTCGCGCTCAGATTGTTCTGCTTGAGGAACGCGGCATACTGTTGAAAACTCATGGAGAGCATTTCCTTGTCCGACACAAGCATGAGTTGCCGGCGCCCGGTGATCGGTACTGTGGAGCACGCAGAAATTGCCACGACGGCGAAAGCCACCGCAATCAGCACGCGATACTTTCGCATCACGTTATTTCCTCGCTTCCGGCGTAACGTGTAAGATCATCCGCTTGCCATCGCGGAGGACGACCATTTCGACCGGTTTTCCGATTTTTGCCGCATCGAGGGCATACGTGTAATCGTAGATGTTTTTTATGATTTTGCCGCCGAATTTAACGATGATATCGCCCCCACGAACACCCGCCTGATCTGCGGGGCCGCCGCCGCGCACACCGGAGAGTTTTACACCGGATATGTCGCTCGTGGCGTAGTCGGGAATCGTTCCGAGGTAGGCCCGTAACGATGCCCGCGACCCCGTGTCATCCTGCGAGCGCTTCACCTCGGCATAGGGCAGACGAGTGCCGCCGCGTGCCAGATCGGTCACGATGGTACCGATAAACCGGGCGATCCGCTCGAGACCCGGATAGTTGATCTTGTCGGCGTCGTCGGTGGGACGGTGGTAGTCCTCGTGACTCCCGGTAAACACGCTCATTACAGGTATCTTGTGGGTGTAAAACGAAGTGACGTCGGTGGGAAGATACGGATCGCGCTGGAGCGTCAGACGGAATCCGGCGGCGACATTGCGCTTCTCGATCAGCCGCTTCCACCCTGGCGACGACCCTACTCCTTGCAACACGAGTTTGTTTTCCCGCAGCCGCCCCACCATGTCGAAATTGATGCATGACACGACGCGTCCAATCGCGAGTGTCGGATGTGTGGTCCATGCCTCCGAACCGATCATCCCAAGTTCTTCTCCGGACCATGAGGCAAACAAAATTCCATATCGAAAATTTCCGGGGTGCGCCTGGCGTTCCGCGGCCAACCTGGCGGCAATTTCGAGTACTGCGGCGGTTCCCGACGCGTTATCGTCGGCGCCGTTGTGAATTTCATGTTCTTCGCCCTTGTGCGCGAGGGATCCTGATGTTCCGCGCCCGAGATGATCGTAGTGCGCACCCACCACAATTACGGGTGCGTCGGAGGCGTTGCCGGTGGGGGGAAGGTAGGCGAGAACATTGTGCCCTTCGCCGCGCGTTCGCACGATGGCGGTTTGAAGCGTCACATGTGCACCCGGAAGAGCGAACGCATCCGGAACATGAGGGTTTTCCCGATCGAGCCCCGTCTGTACTTCGGCAAGCGAATGCCCCGATCCGTGGAAGAGATCGCTCGCGACGTCTCCGGTTATGGACGCCACAGCAATGCCGGAGCCGGCCAGTGCCTGGTCGAATCGAATAGGAGTGAGTTGCCCCGCATTGGGAGAATTGGGGCCGATCGCGATGAGCAGGGCGATGGCCCCGTTATCGCGCGCGAGCATCGCCTTGTAGCGCAACCCGGCGTAGCGGTTGAGTTCCGCGCGACGCGCATCGCTTACGTCTTCCGGAACGTAACGCAAGGCCAGGGCAATCTTGCCCTTTACATCTACTCCCGCATACGAATTGTACCCGTCTTTTTCGTCACCCGGCGTGGTCAGGCCGTACCCTACGAACACCACGTCGCCTTCGACCTTCGTGTTCTCCGAAAATGCGAGGGGCAGAAAGTCGTGCTCCACGGCAAGCGTACGGTTTTTGCCATTGTCGAACGCAACCGACATCGCACTGTGTTTACGGTCGACACGCACGCCGGATGTAAATGGGAATGCCTGCTCATATCCTCTGGTTCCCGCGGGCTCGAGCCCGGCGCTATGGTAGATTTGTTCTATATACCGGGCGGCTTTCTTTTCCCCGGGAGACCCCGTCAGACGTCCTTCGAGCGCATCGGAGGCCAGGTAGGTGACAATCCGTCGGAGGTCATCGCGTTGAATCTTATCGGATAAATTTGGTGCAAAGCGATTTTGGCCCGTCCACGGGATCATCCCGGTGGGTGCGTATCGATTGCCGTCGCGGTGTGAACGCGGGCCTGCGCCCCGGGAACCGGGCGTGCCAGGGAAGCCGGGTGTATCCCGGGCTCCGGCTGCGGAGGGCGTACCGGTTGAGTCGCCTTTCGTTCGCAACGGCGCGGCGGACAGGGCGTTGACCGCCGCGTCGTTATCCCAGTACCCGATGAAGACCTGGGACCGATCCCCCCCGCGCTGCGATGTCCACACAATATGTTTGCCGTCGTGCGAAAAAGAGGGCAGGCCGTCGAATCGATCCGTGTACGTGACGCGGACGGGTTCGTGCGTTCCCGCAGCATCCACGATATACAGCTCGAAGTTTTCAAACCCGATCTTGTTGCTGGTGAAGATGGCGTACTTGCCACTCGGATAGAAGAACGGCGCCCAGCACATCGACCCGAAATCGGAAAGCCGTCGGCGATCCTTGCCGTCGGTGCGCATCGTGTAGATATCGGCGAGCATGCCGCTTTCGCCGAAGTGACGCCAGACAATGCGGTTGCCGTCGGGCGTATAGAACGGACCGCCGTCGTAGCCGCGCCAGTTGGTCAGCCGCGTTGGCCGGGATCCGTCCGCGTTCATCGTATAGATTTCGCCGAAATACGCGGGGTCTACGAGAACGCGCTTGCGGTCGTCCCCCGACAGATTGCTGATCGGATAGGCGTCGCGCAGGGAGCAAAAAACAATGTGTTTTCCGTCGGGAGAAAACGCACCCTCTGCATCGTAGCCCTCGGTATCGGTCAGCCGAGCCAGCCCGGAGCCGTCCCGGTTGGCCGTAAAAATATCCATCGACGGGTCATAATCCCACGAGTAACGCCTCGACTTGCCCGCTGCACGAAATTCCAGTTCTGCTCTCTGTTTTTCCGCAGACAGCGGATCGAGATGGGTGGAAGAAAACAGCACCCTGTCGGTTCCGGGCTGAAAGAAGGAGCACGTCGTTTTTCCGATTCCTGGAGAAACGCGGTGCACATCGCCGGTCTTCATGCTCAAAATGTAGATCTGATAAAAGGGGTTTCCCTTTTCTCGTTCACTTTGAAAAATCAACCATTTGTCATCGGGCGAGTAGTACGCCTCGCCGGAACGTCGACCTTCGAACGTCAGTTGGCGCGCGTTGTGTATGAACCTGGTTTCATGTGACTCCGCGGAATACGCGGGAGCATGCACGAGGAAAATTCCGAAGCAGGCGATTGCAGCGACGTGCCAGGAACGGACGAACATGATCTGAATCTCCCGGTTGTATGGGGAATGCAATGCGGCGTTTTTCGTGACGCGCGCACGTCCCGTATCGTACATCGTACGGGAGCTGGAGCGAACATTCCCGCGTGTGCAAAAAGTTGTTCGAATGATACGTCTCATTGTCGCCTGTTGCTACGTAGAATTCCTCTTCGCTCCCTGTTGTTCCGGCTGCGGCGATATGCCCTGTGCTCATGCGGCAGATTGGCGATGAGGCGCTTGACCCGTCGCGCATGGATCGGGTACAATCATTAGGTTAACAAATCGGCGGAATGAATTTCACCGCATCGAGTGGGTATCGAGGGAGCCGGTGGGAATGTAGGACGCTCTTGCGCGTACTTCCCATGACCTATCGTTGTTTTCCCCGAACTCGCGTGTTGTTTTCCCTCAACGTGCCGGCCCACCGCAACGCTGTTGCGCGATCTGTCTGCGCAACTTTTTTTTGTGCCGTGCTCGCCCACATGGCCACGCCGGTGTGCGCGGCGGTACGTATCGCTGCTGACGTAGTGGCTCCCGGAGGACGATCGACGTCGTCGGCATACTCGCTCCAGGACGTGGTGGGGGATGTTGCCGTGGGCGCGTCCACCGGGCCCCTCTTTCGACTCGGCGCCGGGTACCGGTATGCCGTGGGGGCCGTGGAGGCGCCGATTGTGACCGCCGCAGTATTTGGCGGCGTATCCGCACGCGTTGCAAGTACTACCGTCATTGTTCAGTGGACTTTGCTGGCAGGAAACCGGGATGCCACGTTTACCGTGTATCGAGCGCGCGGCGCGGCCACTTCGTGGGTCCGCGTGGGCGCGGTGCGGATTCCCGGTACCATGGAATACCGGGATGAAACGGTGCGCCGGGGAACGCACTATCGCTACCGCGTGGGTGCTGTCAATCGCGACGGCGAATTCTTCAGCGCCGAGGCCGTCGTCGACACACCCGCCTGGGCCACCACGCTAGAGCCCAATGTCCCCAACCCGTTTAACCCCCGAACCCGAATCGGGTTTTACCTGTCATCTCGTGCGTACGCCAGGCTGGTGATATACGAAGCGCAGGGGGCAAAGGTTCGCACACTCGCCAACCGCATCATGGTGTCGGGACACCACGAAGTAGAATGGGATGGTACGCGCGATAACGGTACGCGCGTGGCGTCGGGCGTTTATTTTGTACGGCTTCGTGCGGCCGGCGCGTCGTTGACCCGCAAGATGGTTCTCTTGAAATAGCGACCGGCCGGTGCGGCGACGTGCGGCCGACGGCTTGTGTTGCGATTACGAGGAGTTGGTTATCGTATGAAATGCAGTTTGTTGCGTGGGCCGCTGGGATTTGTGGCCGCGATGTATGCGCTGGCGGTCGTATCGACCGCCGCGCCCGCCCAGGTGCCGTCCGAGATGGGGTATCAGGGAACGCTGGCGGACGCGGCGGGCAGCCCGGTTGCCGACGCCAACTACACCCTCACCTTTCGACTCTACGATGTCGAACAGGGCGGCGTACCGCTGTGGACGGAATCGCACCTCGTTCCCGTGGCGGGTGGCGTGTTCTCGGTGGTGCTCGGCAGCGTAGCCCCGCTGTCGCTTTCGTTCGACCGGCCCTACTGGCTTGGCGTAACCATCGACGGGGGAAGCGAACTGATGCCCCGTCGCAGACTGTCCGCGTCGGCGTACAGTCTCTCGGCGCGGTCGGTCGCCCCGGGTGGGGCGGTAACGAGTATCAATGGAATTACCGACGCGGTAAACGTGGTGGCCGGCCCCAACGTCACGGTAACGCAGACAGCGAACACGCTTGTCGTTTCCTCGACCGGAGGGGGTAGTGGTGGGGGAACCGGCACGGGAAACACGCTCGATCAGGCATACGACGAGGGGGGGGCGGGCGCAGGCCGTCAAATCACGGCGGATGCCGGCGCGGTGCATGTAACCGGCACGGGTGGATTGCGCGTGGACGGACGCGTGCTTCTGGGGAACAACCCGGCGGACCCGCAGGTTCCTCTCGAAGTATATTCGGCCGACTACTACGCGGTGTACGGCGAAACCAACAGCAGCGCCGACGCAGCCGCCGGTGTGTTTGGTGCCCTCAATAATCCCTCGGCGGCCGGTGGGTCCAGCGGCGTCATCGGCGTGTCACTCGATCAGAGTGCGCTGACCAATGGGGTGTGGGGTGACCACGCTACCGTTGGGATTGGCGTTTTCGGCACCTCGCTCGACGAATTCGGCGTGGCCGGCCTGGCGCACGGCACAACGGTGGAAAATGTGGGTGTGTACGGTGAATCGAAAGCAACAGGTGTGGGCTGGGCCGGGTATATGTTCGGTGACCTCGGTGTGGTGGGCCAGATATACTCGGGCTCGGCGGCGATGATGATCGATCACCCGCAGCACCCACTCACCGAGACGCTGGTGCACCCCGCCGTGCATAGTCCCGACATGATGAATGTGTACGACGGGAATGTTACCCTCAACAAGAACGGGGCTGCCGTTGTCGCGCTTCCCGGTTACTTCGAGGCGCTCAACACGCACTTCCGTTACCAGCTTACCGCAATCGGGGCGCCCTCTCCCGGCCTGTATGTGGCCGAGGAAATCCACAATAACCAGTTTCGGGTCGCGGGAGGAACGCCGGGCGCACGCGTGTCGTGGATGGTGACGGGCGTACGAAACGACGCCCAGGCGCATGCCCTCGACCACCGCGTCGAACGCAGGAAAAGGGCGTCACAGGTGGGCTACTATTTCAATCCGGCGGCGTACGGCAAAGGCAAGGCCAGGAGTATGATCGCCGCGGCGCATCGTCCGTTGTTGCAACGCCTGCGGGACGGTCTGCGCGTGTCGCCGCGAATGCGGCGGATCAGATCACAATCGCCCGCTCCTGCGGGGGGATCGGACTAAATTCCCGCCAACTTTTCGTCCGGTACATCTGTCATGCAGACAGAGACCCAGCAGAGCAGCTTGTGATGGAAGGCGGGCTCGGGCGAAGAGTTCGCGGTCGAATTAGAATACGGCTGGCTGTCGCACGATGCGCGGGCGTTGCGCGGGCGTTGTCAACCATCACGTTCTTGAGCCGGTTCCGGCGTGTTCCCCGGGGCCGGCGCTCTGTTTTTCGCCCCGTACTCCACTGGAATTTCGCCGCCGGACGGCGCCGGGCAGACTTCCGGTTGATCCCACCGGTCGCGACGGCTATTCTCGGTAGAAATTCAATCCATGCGCTCCCCCCCCTGGCGGATGGACTGCGTCAAACGCGCCGGAATGACGGGCACCGGGCGCGCGGATTCGTCGCGATGGCGAATCGCGCACGGTGCGCGCGAGGGTGATGCCGGCGGTATATTGCTCCGGAGTCAATGGAATTGACGACGAGTTATCTTACCCATCTCGAATGCGGTGTATGCGGTGCACGCCACGAGGCAGACCGGTTGCAGCGGACATGCCGCGAGTGTGGCCGGCCGCTTCTGGCGCGCTATGATCTTGATGCGGCGCGCGAGGCGGTCGATCGGGATGATGTGTCTCGTCGTGCGCGCAGCCTGTGGCGATATCCCGAGCTTCTCCCGGTAAGAGACGATCGGAACCGGATATCCCTCGGCGAAGGGTGGACGCCCCTGGTGCACGCCACGCGCCTGGGCCGGGAACTGGGTTTTGATTCGCTCTATATCAAGGACGAGTCGGCCAACCCGACCACTTCGTTTAAAGCGCGTGGCATGGCCGTTGCCGTATCGCGCGCGGTGGAGCTTGGTGCGAAGTCGCTGTCGGTTCCATCGGCGGGAAACGCGGCGGGTGCGATGAGCGCATACGCTGCGCGCGCCGGGGTGGAAGCGCATGTATATATGCCGCGCGATGTGCCGCTTCCCTTCGTCGCCGAATGCCGTGCCCTCGGCGCTCAAGTTACCCTCGTCGATGGCCTGATCACCGATTGCGGACGTGTGGCGGCGACGGATTCCGGGCGCTTCGATCGCTTTGATGTGTCGACGCTCAAAGAGCCCTACCGTCTGGAGGGGAAAAAAACGATGGGCTATGAATTGGCCGAACAGTTTGAATGGGAACTTCCGGACGTTGTCGTGTATCCCACGGGTGGGGGTACCGGGCTGGTTGGTATGTGGAAGGCATTCGATGAGATGGAACGGCTGGGATGGATTGGGCCGAAGCGTCCGCGAATGGTGACCGTACAGTCGACGGGGTGCGCTCCGATCGTGCGCGCGTTTGCAACCAGCGCCGCGCACGCGGACCCATGGGAGGGGGCGCACACTGTGGCCGATGGCCTGCGGGTACCCGCTGCAATTGGCGATGTGCTGATGCTGAACGCATTGCGGGAATCGGGCGGTACGGCTGTGGCGGTTGACGACGCCACGTTCATTGATGGCGCATCCCTGATGGGGCGAACCGAGGGAATCTTCGCCGCGCCGGAGGGAGGCGCGACGGTTGCCGCGTTCATTGCCCTGCGGCGGTCGGGCTGGATCAATTCCAGGGATCGCGTGGTGGTATTCAATACCGGGAGTGGGCACAAGTACGCCGGACTCTGGGACGACGAGAATGGCTGAGAGCGGCGGCAGTTGGTACACTCGTACTCGCCGCAGAAACGTGTATGACCGATACCTCTTCCGACAATCCGAGCCGTACGCCGGGTGAGCAATGTGCGCCCGGCGAACCGGTTGCGCCCCGCCGCCCGTACGAAGTGGACGAATACGGCGAGACTCTCGACGATCCCTGGCACTGGTTGCGCATGCGCGATGATCCCGGTGTGCACGCTGTGCTCGACGCCGAAAACCGGTATGCCGATGCGATTCTGGGGCCGCTGAATCCAGTCGCCGGCGTGCTGTATCACGAGATGGTATCCCGCATCCAGGAATCCGATTCGACGGTGCCGGAGCGAAATGGCGCATTTTATTACTATACGCGAACCGAAAAAGAGAAACAGTACGCCATTCACTGCCGCCGACACGAAAACCTCGATGCTCCCGAAGAGATCTATCTGGATGAGAACGATCTGGCGGCGGGGCACGCATACTTCGATGCCGGAGCGGTGGAGCCGTCTCCCGACCACCGTCTGCTCGCGTACGCCATCGACACGCGGGGCAACGAGGCGCACGATATATACGTGCGCGACCTGGCGACGGGGCAGATTCTGGATGGGCCCATCGCCAACGCGCACGCCGGGATCGAATGGTGCAACGATAACCACACATTTTATTACATTACTCTCGATCGGACGATGCGACCGTACCGCCTGTATCGCCACACTCTGGGCGAACCCATCGCGGCCGATACGCCGATACTCGAAGAGCCCGACGCGGGGTATTTTCTTGGCATCCGCAAAACGCGCAGCCGGCGGTTCATTGTAATCACCTCCGAAAGCAAGACGGCCAGCGAAGAAGTCCTTCTGGATGCGAACGATCCCACCGCCACACCCCGACTCGTGGAGCCGCGCCGACAGGGAGTGGAGTACTTCACGGAAGACCATGATCAGACGCTGTACATCATCACCAACGATGACGCTCGGGAGTTCCGGCTCGTTCGCGCACCGCTTCTGGATCCGGGGCTCGCCAACTGGACCGATGTGGTTGCCCATCGCGAAAACGTCAAACTCGACGACTTCGACGTTTTTCGTGATTTCCTCGTCGTGTACGAGCGCGAGAATGCATTGCGTCAGATTCGCGTCATCCACATCCGGAATGGGGACAATCGTCGGATCCAATTTGATGAATCGGCGTACACCGTATGGGCCGGGGAAAACCCGGAGTACAACAGCAAGGAGTTGCGCCTGCACTACAGTTCCCCGGTAACTCCCGAAATCGTCATGGACTACAACATGGAGACGCGCCACAAGACGCTTCTAAAGAAACAACGCGTGAACGGATATGACAAAAAAAACTATACGTGCGAACGACTCCACGCACGTGCACGAGACGGTACGCGCGTGCCGATATCGGTTGTGTACCGCAACACCACGCCGCGCGATGGCACCGCGCCGCTTCTTCTGTACGGATACGGAGCGTACGGGGCAAGCACTGAACCCTACTTTGTGGCAAACCGGGTCAGCCTCCTGGACCGGGGGGTTGTATTTGCAATCGCGCATGTGCGTGGTGGTGGCGAATGCGGGCGCGCGTGGTACAATGCCGGTAAGTTGATGCGCAAGCGCAATACGTTCACCGATTTTATTTCGTGCGCGGAATTTCTTGTGAACCACGGGTACGCCGCGCGGGGGCGAGTGGGCTGTATGGGAGGGAGTGCGGGCGGATTGCTTGTGGGGGCGTCGGTGAATATCCGACCGGATCTGTGGCGGGTTGCCGTGGCCAATGTTCCCTTTGTCGACGTCGTCAACACGATGTGCGATCCCACGATACCGCTGACAGTGACGGAATACGACGAATGGGGCAATCCGTCGGATCCAATCGCGCGGGAATACATGCGTTCGTACTCCCCGTACGACAATGTGGTACCCCGCAGGTATCCTGCGATGTATGTCACCGCGGGTTGGAACGATCCCCGCGTGCAGTACTGGGAACCGGCCAAATGGGTGGCCCGGCTGCGTGCCATGCGCACGAATCGCTTGCCCATCGTGCTGCGCACCAAGATGTCGGAAGGACACGGGGGGGCCTCGGGAAGGTACGATTATCTCCGCGATCTCGCCGACGAGTACGCGTTCGTACTCCGTGAACTCGGCGTAGTCCGTTGATCCTCGCGTTCCCCGTCCGGCTCGCCGCGACGACCGGAGGCTCGTACCCGGCCCGCCATGTGAAGAATATCACAAAAAATACTGGACAATCGGATCTGAAAGGAATAGCATAGTTTGGAGAGCCGAATTATGGAGTCGCCCCGCGATCGTCATGGAAGCCATACCAGGAAAAAATTTGCGCGGCCAGGACGCGCCACTCACCCTCGGTGACCTGCGTCCCGGCGCGCGCGCGCGCGTAACCGCGGTGCATGGACGCAGCGAAGTGGCTCAGCGCATCGCAGAGCTCGGCGTGACGCCCGGAGTGGTCATCGAGGTGGAGCGCATCGCACCGCTCGGTAACCCGATCCAGATCCGCGTTCGCGGCTACAACCTGGCTCTACGCTTGAACGAGGCCCGCCAGATCGGCGTTGCGCTCGTCTAGTCCCGCACCATCACCCGGCCTCATCCCCAATATGAGTCACCCTGTTCGCATTGCTCTTGCGGGAAATCCCAACTCGGGAAAAACCTCTGTATTTAACGCGGTAACCGGTGCACACCAGCGCGTGGGCAACTACCCCGGTGTGACGGTCGAGCGCAAGGTGGGGTGGCGGCGACACGGCGATATCGAGCTCGAGTTGGTCGATCTGCCCGGGGCCTACAGTCTCAGTGCGTATTCCGGCGAGGAATCGATAGCCCGGGACGATCTCGTCGACAACCCACCTGACGTCGTGGTATGCGTGGTAGACGCGTCCAATCTGGAACGTAATCTTTACCTTGCCGTGCAGCTTCTCGAGGTCGGATTACCCGTCGTAATTGCTCTGAACATGGTGGATGTCGCGCGCTCGCGTGGCATCGACGTGGACGCGGACGCCCTTGCTGCGCGCATGAGCCTACCCGTCGTTCCTACGATTGGTCATCGCGGGCGCGGAGTGCGCGAACTCATCGACGCCGCCGTGACGGCGGCGAACCAGCACGGCGCGAATGACGCGCCTCCCATCCCCTACGGTCGCGGTCTCGACGATGGCGTCGAGAAACTGATGACGGTGCTCACCGACCACAATGGAGACATTGCGCCGCCACGTCGTCGGTGGGTGGCCCTGAAACTTCTCGAGCGAGATCCCGTGGTAACCGAACGCTACGCCCGCGGGCAAATCGCCGCGCAGGCTGAGCGAATTATTCGCACCATCGAAGCGATCCAATCGGAAACACCGGCACTGGCGTTTGCAGCCGCACGTTATAATTTTATTTCCCGCGTGTGCTCCCGCGTTACCCAAATTACGAACGTGCGACGTCGGACGAAAACCGAGCGAATCGACGCTCTGGTAACGCACCGCGTTCTCGGCCTGCCCATTTTCCTGGCGCTAATGTTCGGTGTTTTTCAACTGACGTTTGCGCTCGGCGACCCGATGATGAACTGGATTGACGCCGCGTTCGCATGGCTCGGAAATGGAATATCATCGTGGTGGCCGCACGATCCGTCGAGCCCACTGCGTTCGCTTCTGGTCGACGGCATTATCGGCGGAGCGGGTAGTGTGCTCATTTTTTTACCAGATATCCTGCTTCTTTTTCTGGCGATCAGTTTGCTCGAAGGATCGGGGTATATGGCGCGCGCCGCATTCATCATGGATCGTCTGATGCAGAGAATCGGACTGCACGGAAAAAGTTTTATCCCGATGCTCATCGGATTTGGATGTTCGGTTCCGGCAATTATGGCCACCCGCACCCTCGATAACCGGCGTGATCGACTTGCGACGATGCTCGTTATTCCGCTGATCAGCTGCAGTGCGCGCCTGCCGATCTACCTGCTCATTATACCTGCTTTTTTCCCGCACGCCTGGCAGGCGCCGATGTTGTGGTTTATCTATATAATTGGTATTGCACTGGCAATTGTCAGTGCGCGCCTGCTCAGCGTTACCGTGTTGCGCACGACCACTTCTACATTCCTGATGGAGCTGCCGCCCTACAAGATGCCAACGCTTCGTCATGCTTTGATCGAAATGTGGGGTCGGGGGTCGGTGTTTCTGCGCAAGGTCGGCACGCTGATACTTGGGGCCACCATCGTGATGTGGGCCCTCACGTCGTTTCCTCGCCCCGACGATGGCCGGGGCGCGCTACGAGCCGCGGGGGCTGTCAGGCCAGCTTCGTCCGCACGCCAAATCGAATACTCGGCGGCCGGGCGCGTCGGCCGCGCCATGGAGCCGGTAATTCGTCCGATGGGTTTCGACTGGAAGATTGGTACGGCGCTCATCGGAGCGATTGCTGCCAAGGAAGTATTTGTGGCCCAACTCGGTGTAATCTACTCCATCGACGGTGCAGACGATTCGTCGGAGGGGCTGCGCGCACACCTGCGCCACGATTACGGGCCCCTGGTAGCGTTCTGCATAATGCTCTTTGCGCTGATCAGCTCGCCGTGTATGTCGACGGTGGCGGTAATGCGGCGCGAGAGTAATTCGTGGCGCTGGGCAATGTTCCAGTACGGCGGGTTGACATTCATTGCCTACCTGATCACGATGATTGTATTCCAGGTAGGAACGCGGCTTATTCCACTCATTGCCGGTGTATGATGGAGACACTCGTAGTTGTTGTCATTGTGGCTGTCGCGGCGATTGGCGTCGGCCAATCGCTCTGGCGCTCGGCGCGCGCGCGTCGGGAGGGCTGCGCGTGTGTCGACGAATGCCCGTTGTCAGAAAAATGTGATCCCGACACCGGGGCATGCGCCGTGCGCGACAGCCACCCAACCGCCGGGTCCGCGTCGCGCTAAAACCGGACGCCGGCGCGCCGCGGTGGGTGTCGTGGTCTGCTCGTTTCCTGCGCTGACAGCACGAATTTTCATGACCGAGACCGCGGCAAGGACGCACCTCGTGAACATAGTATTTGGTTATCGGCAAGCGATCGGGCTCACGGCAATACTGGTGTTTGCGTTCGGCGCGTGTGCGCGTCAGCACGCGCGGCCCGCGCTCCGTGCGATGATCGTGCCCGCCGCGGGCGCGGGTGGGCACGCATGGTCGACCCGTGCATTGTTCACCGTTGGGGATGTGGTGGGGGAATATGCTCCTCCAGGGCTCCTCGACGGCATCGGCGCGTTGGCCACAGAAAATGGTACGCTACGGGTTCTTGTTACGCACGAAATTGCTGCCGGGCAGGGCTACGCGTATGCGCTGGCCAATGGCACACGACTGACGGGGGCGCGTATTACGGAGTTTGATGTAGCCCGTCGCACGCGTACCGTGCGCGCAGCCGCGCTGGCCTACGATGGGATCGTCGACCGCAAAGGGCACGTCGTAACCCGGCCGGTACAGGTGAACGAAGGTCGTGGTCACTCCGGGACCGATGGGCTCAACCGGCTGTGCTCGGCCGTTCTCGTGCACGCGGGAACGAACGGGCTGCGCGACGATATCCTCTTTACCGGAGAAGAAGGTAGCGAGGGCACGCTCTACGCGCTCGATGTGAGCACGCGTACGTTGCATGCCGTCCCGGCGGCGGGCCGGGCGCAATTTGAGAACGTAGCTCCTGTGGAAACCGGAGATACGACGACCGTGGCGTTTTTGATGAGCGACGACAACAACGACACGCCACTGTATCTCTACGTGGGTCGTCGGGGTCGGGTGGACGCCGGGTTTCTCGAGCGCAACGGGCTTGCGTCCGGCGACCTGTACGCCTGGGTATCCGACTCCGGCGAACGCAACGCCGATACTTTCCACGGTACAGGGCAATCGCGGGCAGGATACTTCACAAGACTACCTGTGTTCCAACCCGCACGAGCGGGCCAGGCCGGATACGACGATGCCGGGTGGGCGACGATGAAAACACAGCACGAACTCGCGCGGCGTGCCGGCGCGTATGCGCTTGCGCGCCCGGAGGATATCGCTCCCAACCCGTCCGACCCGTTGAGTGCAGTATTCGTCACGACAGGAAGCGGCACCCGGCATCCCGCCGATACGTGGGGGACGGTTACCCGCGTCGACATGGGGTTCACGCCGGGGAAAATTCTTGCTTCACTCACTATTGTTTACGACGGCGACGACTCCGGAGCCGGGCAGTTTATGCACCCTGACGCGGGCCTGCGCAGTCCCGACAATGTGGTGTGGTCAAGCGATGGCGATATCTACGTGCAGGAAGACCGTGCCACGCCGGCGTTCGGGTCGGTGAGTGGCCGGGAGGCTTCAATATGGCGTATCGATTCGTCGCGTGGCAGCGCCGTGCGCGTCGCACAGATCGACAGGGCCGCGGTGCCGGCGGGGCAGACCGATACACTGGCCACGGAAATTGGCGCATGGGAGTCATCGGGTATCGTGGATGTCACGGATTTGTTCGGCGCAATGCCGGGCCAACGCATCTTTCTGGCCACTGTGCAGGCGCACACGCTCGTGGGCCCGGCGCTCGGCGGCGCAGGGCAGCCACAGGATCGGGTAGAGGGCGGGCAGTTGCTGATGCTCTTGGCGCGGCCGGTGCCGCGGTAGGTGCCCGTGGCCCGGGAGCCGATCCGGCGTTGCCGAGCTGCGGGCAGAAGACGATGAAGTATTTCGTTACGCATCACGCCCGGCCCGAAGTGTAGCGTGGCGTGCCCGAAACGACGCGGCGGGTCGCATCGACCCCGCATTGAAGATGGGCCGCCGGAGCACGAAGTGATCGCGTCCCGACGGCCCAAAAGATAGCCTGACCTGAGCGGAGTTTCCCTAAATCTTCGGCAGCGTGGCCTTGCGCTCGCGATTCTGTTTCTTGAGCCATTTCATCAGTGGCTCAAAATACTCCAGCATGGAGTCGGCGCTCAAATCTTCTCCGAGCGACTCACGCGTGAGGTCTCTCCAGTCGCGTGTGGCCCCCTGCGACAACATCGTGTAGAGGAATTTGCCCACGTCTTTGCGGCCATAGTAGTCGGTTGCCCGCGGGTTCTCGTGCAGAATCTTCGTGGCGATGTGATTATGAATCTGCATGAGCAGTACGTACGAAATGGCGTAGTCATAGTACTGTGCGGCGTCGTTGTTGATATGCGTTTTCGACGCCGCATCACAGTATTCTTCGCCGCGGGGCGATGGTGGTGCGATTCCCTGATATTCTTCCTTGTATTTCCACCAGCGGGCGTTGAACTGGTTCGCGGGCAGCGGTTCGGCGTAGAGGTCGCGTTCAAAGTGCGTCATCACGCCTGCTGACCAGGGAATGAAGACAATGTAGTTGAACGCGTCTCGCAGCAGCTTTTGAATTTCGTCTGTTTGTTGGCCCTCGGGGAACATTCCGATGTGCTCCAAAAAGGGTTTTTGCATTGCGGCCAGTCCCATCATACTGCCAATCGCTTCGTGAAATGCACGGTTGGCCCCACTGCGGAGCAAAATCGGTACGTTCGGGTTGGTGTACGACAGATAATAATAGATGTGCCCGAATTCGTGGTGCACCGTTTCATACCACTCGGCGTTTGGCTCGATGCTCATCAGGCTGCGCACATCGTGGTCGAGGTCCATGTGCCACGCCGACGCGTGGTTGTTTTTCTTGTACGTTGCGCCTTCTGGCGGGGGGTACAGATCGGAAAGCATCCAGAAACTGTCGGGCAATTTGGGGAATCCCAGGCTCATGTAGAACCGCTCCGCTTGTTTTGGAAACCACTCCGGAGATTTTTCTTTCAACTTCGCGTCGAGGTCGAGGCCCTTTACGTGCACCAGTCCCGTCCAGTCCTGGCCCCACCGGTTCGGCAGCCAGTGTGCAGGAATCAAGTCGGGCACTTCCTTTACGCCGTAGCGCCTGGCCAGTTCGTATCGTACCCACGTATGCAACTCGCGGTAGAGCGGCCGGGTTTCACGTACAAACTTGTCCATCAACGACACGAGATCGTCGGTGGTCATGCCGTAATCGGACACCTGGTATTGAAAGTAGTCGTCGTAACCGAGGGCCTGTACCGTGGCGTTGCGTAACTGGCGCAGATTCACCAGGCCGTCCTTGAGTTCCGTGCCTACTTCTTTGCTCGACTCCCACGCGGCCAGTCGTTCGTCAAGGTTGTTGTCGTCCCGCAGAATATCGTCGATCTTGTTGGTTGATATCGACTGGCCATCGAGCTTGAAATCGAACCCGAAAAGTTTTTCGTTCTGTTTCGTTTCGGCCTTGATGCGACGCGCTACGAGCTCTGGCACCGTTTGCGGATTGTTGGCGGCTGTGTAGAGAATCACCTTGAGCTGGCGTACGAGAAGATCGGGTAGCTCTTTCTTGTGCGCGAGATATTTGCGCGCGTTTTCGATGGCATCCCGGGAGCCGGTAAACGCGGCGAAACGGCGGTCGGCAACTTGCGCCCAGTATGCGTTCATCGTGTCGCCCTCGACGATGTGGATATTCGACGCCCACTGTGCGAGGGCCGACTGGTACTGGAGCAACTTGTATGTGGCGGTGTACCGGTCTACGAAGTGCTGGGCGTCGTCCGTCACTCCTGCGGAAACGGGAGTGGATAGCGTGGCCACGGTTGCGGCGAGCACTGAGAATACAAGCAGGTGATGAATGGTTTTCATTGATCCTCCCGAGTATCGCGGCGGGTACAAGAACGAATGCGATCGCTACGGACGGACCCGTCAGGTGGGGACGGGTGGTGTGGCGCCGCGTGAATCCGTATGGTACGCGAAGCCGCTGGCCGGTGCAAGCGGCGCGCGCCGGCGCAAGGAACGCAAGGATTTTCGGCGGGGCAGCGAATTCGCGCGTCGCGGCGGGCGTGCTATACTGGTCCAATGACACACCGGAAATACGCGATAACCAATGATGGCAACGGGCTTGTGCCCATCGTGGAATTCGACGGCCCCGCGCTCGAATTCGACTTTCCCGGTCTGCGGGTGGGTGTGGCCGAATACGCCGAGGGCCCGACGGGGTGCACGGTAATCGAGTTTCCACGCGGATCCACCGGGCTGTCCGATGTGCGCGGTGGATCGGTGGCCACCGTTCTGACGTTTCGGGAAGGCTGGGTGGATGCTGTGTGTCTCGCGGGGGGATCGGTATACGGGCTCGAGGCTGCCGCGGGGGTGTCCGCAGAACTACTTGCGCGCAAGAATTACGACACCGACTGGATGAACATCGCCATCGTATCGGGCGCGGTAATCTACGACTTTAACCGATTCCGAACGAACAGGGCTGTGTACCCCGACAAGTTACTCGGTCGCGCGGCATTGCGCGCCGCGCGGGAAGGTTCGTTTCCTCTCGGGCCGCGCGGGGCAGGGGCATGTGCCACGGTGGGAAAGTGGCTTGGTGCGCCGTATGAACTGGAACGCGCGGGGCAGGGAGCCGCATGCTATCGGGACGGCGACTCGCGTGTGGCCGTATTTACGGTCGTCAACGCGGTAGGCGGCCTGGTCGATCGATCGGGCGGCGCGGTGCGCGGGCATCGGGACGAAACGACGGGACGGCGAAGTCGCATGCGCGACGCGACGCCACCGCGCAACGAGCCGACGGGGGGGAACACGACGCTTACCGTGGTGGTGGTCAACCAGTCGCTCGAGGTGCGGCAACTCCGGCAGCTCGCTCGCCAGGTGCACAGTTCGATGGCGCGCGCGATCGAACCGTTTCACACTCTCCACGACGGCGATGTGCTCTATGCGATCGCCACCAATCAGATCGGTGATTCGCCGCTGGGGTACGCGGGACTCGCGCACGTGGCCTCCGAACTCGCGTGGGATGCTGTGCTGACCTCGTTCTGACCGTTTTGCCTCAAGCGCCCGGGCGATCGGGCCGAAGCCAAGATGGTGGACTTCTCGCGACGACAGACGGGCTTTACGCTGGTGGAACTTGTGCTGGTCATCCTGATTCTCGGGGTGCTCAGCGTCACCGTGGCCCCGCGCTACGTGGACATGCGCAAGAACGCGGAGCGCGCGCTGGCCGAGCAGTTCGGAGCGGCCCTCAAGGAGGCCGAGTCCAACTATGTGGTGCGCGCCGTGACCACAGCGCAGAACCCCGGTTTCATAACCTACGCTTCGTTTGTTACGTTTTCCGGACCCCCCAATCCGGCGCATACATTCCAGGTTGATCCGGCCATTCGAGCCGCGTTGGTCGATCCCGGTGGACTCACCGTCAATGCGACGCAGACGAGGATTACACTCCGTTTTCGGAGCGGTGCGCGCGCGGATTATGTGATTACCCCGGCGAGCGGAGAAATCCGGATATGGCTCATCGGATTCACCGCCGGCGGAGGGTGTGCCCCCGGCTAAGTACCCATCAAGATTCTCCGGCAAACCGCCGCGTTGCGCGCAGCCGTTGCGACGTGATACCATCACCGCTACATGACGAAACGCCGCGCTCCGCAGAAGACCCGGTGCGAATGGTGTGGCTCCGACCCGCTATACGTACACTACCACGACCATGAATGGGGCACTGCGCTCCATGATGACATGCGGCTCTTCGAGATGCTGATTCTTGAGGGGGCGCAGGCGGGGCTGTCGTGGATTACGATACTGCGCAAGCGGGACGGTTATCGACAGGCCTTCGACGGATTCGATGTCGAGAAAATCGCGCGCTATACCGCTCCGCGCGTCGAAAAACTGCTGCAGAACCCGGCCATCGTGCGCAACAGACGGAAAGTGCAATCGACGGTGTCGAATGCGAAGGCATTTCTGTCGGTGCGTGACGAATTCGGAAGCTTCGACCGCTATATCTGGAGCTTCGTCGACGGAACGCCGGTGGTCAGCCGATACCGTACGTTGCGGGATATTCCGGCGAGTACATCACAGTCGGACAGAATGAGCCGCGACCTGAAATCACGCGGGTTCCGGTTTGTGGGATCTACAATTTGTTATGCATATATGCAGTCGGTCGGAATGGTCAACGACCACCTGATGCATTGCTACCGCTACCGGGAACTTGTTTCACAGTGACGGGGCCGTGGTGCGGCGCAATACTTCAGGAACAATGAAAACAGGGAAGGTCATGCAGAACAACGATACGGCCACCCACGATGCACGGAACAGCGCGCCCCAAACAACGCCCGGCAGCCGCCGTGGAGGCCTGCTTCGGGCCATCGGTGATACGTGGCGGCAGTCGAAGTGGAAGGTAATCGCCATTGTCCTGGCGTTTTCGCTGTCGGGATCGATCACGGTAAGAATATCCGGACCGTTGCTGGCACTCATTCTGGGAGATAATCCGCCGCGGTGGTTGTGGTGGACGCTGCGCATCCTGATTATCGTGCCGTTGTACGAAATGATTCTGGTAGTCTGCGGCACCCTCCTCGGACAGGGAAAATTCTTTCGTAGCAAACTAATGAAACTATTGCGGCGCATGGCCGGGCCCTTCGCCCGCCGCGCGCGTTAGCGGGGCGACAAACAGGGGGAATGCTATGTCGTACGAGATTGTAGTTCGAGAAGTGGCGCCGCAACCGGCGATGGCAATCCGCACCACGTGTCGTGCCGTCGAGATCGGTGGGATACTGCGAGAGATCCTTCCGGAAGTATGGGGCTATGTGGAAAGCCACGAGCTCAAGCCCGTGGGACCGCCATTTACTCGATTCTACAGCTACGTCGACGGCGTTGTCGACCTCGAGGGGGGCATTCCGGTGGAGAACACTGCGGACGGCGAGGGTCGGGTGAAACCCTCCGAATTGCCGGGCGGCACCGTGGCCACCACGATTCACACCGGCCCGTACGAAAAACTCCCCGAAGCACACGACGCATTGCACGGCTGGATGCGTGAGCACAAGAAGGAATCGGCAGGATCGCAATGGGAATTTTATATCACCGATCCGGGCGAAGAGCCCGACCCCGCCCGGTGGAAAACCGAGTTGATCTGGCCGATCCGCGATGCGTGACGGAATGGCAACAGAGCAGAGAAGCAACGGACACACGGAATGGGGCGACGCCGGGTGCATGCCGTACCGGGCGAGCGGGTGGTGTGGCCCGCGGCACAACCGGTGTACTGCGGCGCACGATCGGATTCGCAAGAGCCACGGGGTCACAGGATGAGCCGCTTACGAGTTGCCTGGTGGGGGGGGGCGTCCACGCGCCTCGTGATGGGACCGTTCGACGTGCTCTTCGACCCGGTGTTCCGCGACGCATTCGTTCTGGGGAGTGCCGACGTGACCCGCGCGGGTCCGATGCCCTCCGTCGACGTCGACGGGATTGGTCTGGTGGCGCTGACGTGCGCCCGAACCGACCACTATGACCCCGATCTGGCGGCGCGCGTGGGCGCCGGTGTGCCGTTGCTTGTCCCGGAGGGCGCCGGGGAGTGCCTGGAGGCGTGTGGGCACGAACGGGTGAACGAGCTGGCATGGGGGCAATCGACGCGCTACGAGGCACCTGGCGCGGCCCTCACCATTACCGCGGTTGCGGCAAAGTCGGGGAACGGTAACGACAACGGTTACTTCTTGTCCCTCGACGATGCGGCCGACAGACCCGCCACGGTGTATGTAACCGGCGACGCGCTGTTCACGGATGATGTACGCCTGGTGCAGCGCGATCTAGGGTATGCCAACCTGCTGATTCCGTACCTGGGCGCCGAGAGCGCGGCCGATGGCAGCGGGGGGAGCGCGGGTGCCGACGACGCGATGCAATTCGTATACCGCATGCAGCCCAACGCCATTGTGCCGGTGCACCACCATACGTTCTCACACTACAAGGAAACACTCGATACGTTCGTCAACACGCTGGCGCGTACCATCTACGACCGCCGCCTGCACGTCTTAGCGGAAGGTGAGGCGTACGAGCGCGAGTGATGATGCCGTTTTGTCCCGGGCTTCAGTTTGATCCGCTGCGCAGCGCAATCACGAGGCGCGAGTCTCCCCACCCGGTAATCGTGTACCCTACCGGTATGCCGGCGACGCCAGGAATCGGAACATACCCCGTTTGTCCGCTCTGGCTCGCGGTGCCGTCGACCGGTTCGGTCGGCTGCTTCGTAAAGGGATTGGTCAGACGCGTGTCGCCCGGCAGCATATCAACAATCGACTCCCCACCCGGGGTGGTACTGCCCAGGTCGGCAGCGTACAACCCATTGCTTTGAATGGCGAAATCTTCGGCTGCCATCTGTACGGTGTGACAGTTCGACCGCACCGATGCCTCACGCGAACGCCGGGTCATGTCGAAATAGTTCGGTATAACGATCGTTGTCAGAATGCCGATGACGCTTACCACAACGGCCAGTTCGATCAGTGTAAAACCTCGTGATCGCATCGAACTACCTCCTCGAAGGCAATGGACGGGGCCGGTTATCGCGAACGCCCCATCAAGCGGCTCAGCCGTCCCCACCAGCACGGGGACAGAGCCCCGTCCGCTGGCTCGTGATTCCATCCGAATGCAAAGGGGAGCGTTTGGTCTGACCGGAGCAACCGGCATTCCACATAGCGTCTCACGAGGAGTGAGAACACGTAGAGTGTCTCATGATGGACCATCGCACCCGGCTGTGGATATGCAACCGCCACGGTTGGGCCGGTTCGCGTGGCATCATGAGAGATTCATCGCAGATCGGATGTGCCGCAGGAGTTCTTCGGCCACTGCATCGGTGGTGCCATCCCTCTCCAGGATCAGCCATGGGTAACGCAGCAGGGCATCGTGCGTCGTGGCGTATTTTTCCACGATGGCGGTTACACGGCCCGGGTTACACCATGCATCGGCCGGCCGATCACCGCTCTCCACTGCACGCAGGTATGCATCCTCCGCCCGGTCGTTGCCAGTTTCATCGAAACGCAACGCTTCGTCAAACGGGCCGAGGCGATGCGGGAACGGGACAATTTGGGCAAACCCGTCGTCTGCTCCCGGGGGGGATTCGACCGGGGCGCTGGGGGGTGTGCCGGCGAACAGCGTGAGCTGGCCTTCCCGTTCCATGCGCTTGCGTGCCGCCGGGCACGTCTCATTCTACTCTGAACGAGCGATGCCAGGATGTCGACAGGTAGTTTTACAGGTCGCATACCGGTATTTTCGATCGCATATCGCCGGGGAGCTCGTTGCCAGGAATTCCCCTTGACGATTTCTCCGTATTGCTCTAATATACAGAGTACTTTGGAATAATTTGAACCAGGAGGTGTTTTCATGAATGACGCAAGAATCGGAGATGACCTCGAATATGTACGGGATGTGGTAAGACAATCGAAGGCCGCTTCCGGACCGGCATCCATCTACTTCCTGTGGGCGGTCATTTCCCTCGTCGGATTCTCCCTGCCCGATCTGGCGCCGCGCTGGGTGGGACGCTTCTGGATCGTGGCCTCTCCTGCGGGGTTTCTCCTCAGCGCCATCCTGGGCTATCGCTACCACGGTTCGATCGGGCAGGTGAGCCGTGAACTCGGCTACCGGCACATGCTGCACTGGGGGAGCTTGCTGGTAATTATTTTCGCCGCCGCGGGGCTTGGAATTGCGGGTGTCGTATCGTGGGATCACTTCGGGCAGGTGATACTTCTTCTTCTTGCGCTGTCGTATTTTTTGGCGGGTGTGCACCTGGATCGTGCGATGGTATGGATTGGTCTGCTCGTCTTTATCGCGTACTTTGCGACGTTTGCGATGCCGCGGTGGGGGTGGACCATTTCGGGTGTGGGCGTGGCATTGGGCATGATGGCAGCGGGTGTAATTCGAGGAGGGCGTGGTGCCCGCGCGGCGTGATAACGCCCCGTGGGATGCCTTCGGCGGACTCGAACGCTTGCTCGACCACCGTGTCCGACTGGCAATCTGCGTGTTGCTTTCCCGGAGTGATGCCTTGACGTTTTCACGGCTCAAAATGTTGCTCGATGAGACGGATGGGTCGCTGGGGACGCATCTGCGCAAACTCGAAGATGACGGCTTTCTTGCGGCCAGGAAAATGTTTCATAATCGGAAACCGGTAACCTGGTATCGCATAACGGCGGCGGGGCGCAAACGCGTGCGCAGCCATCTCGATGCGCTTGTTCGGATTATCGAAGGCGAGGGCGTTCCCGACGAACATTGATCCGTCGGATGCAGCCCATGCGTGGTGACCGACTATTGCGTTCGTTCGTCAATTTCGGGCCCGCGAGCCGTCTGGTCGGCGGATTCCCTCCAGATGAGTTTACGGTAATCGAACCCGAGTACGAGTGTGGGCTTGACAACACGAAAATAGGGGGAGAGGTCGAAATCACGCGGCACAAAGTGGGTATAGTGGCGCTTAACCAGCACGTGCGGCCCGTCGGCCGGCCCATGTTCGGGAAGGATCGGGTAGCCAAGAAGTTGAAATGCCTGTGCGATCATGGAAGAGCATATTGCGCGGGTCGGGTCGGAACTGCCAAAAGCAAACATCCGCCTTCGGAAACGTTCGGGAACCGGCATCAGAGGGAAAAAGTAGCGCAGCAGATCGAAGATATTGCGCAGATCGTAACGGTGTCCGATCTGGGAGCAAAGAATTGAAAGAAGACGATTCCGGTGCTGCTCGGATAGACCGATGGCCCGGCAGATACGCGTATTGTGCCACACGTATTTCGACAACGGCACGGTGACTACGCCGTGCTCAATGTCTGCTTCGAGGAGAACGCCATCCGAGATCTCCGGTGCACATGGCGCCGAGTTACCGAGGTATACCGCCGCGTGCGACCAGGTGGATTGCGTGACGTACTTGATGACGGAGCTGATGCGGGTGTTTCCCTCGATCAGCAGGACGTCTCCTGGTTCGAGTACCGCCCGGAGCCTGCCGATCGGTGTGACGGCGAATTGTTCGTAGACTCCGGTGGAACGATTGAGAAACCGCGCCAGGCCGGATCCGAGCCTGCGGGCCATCGAAATCAGCATGGGAAGTCCTTCCTTTGCCCGCCGTTGCGCCCTGTATGATTCGTCGAGACGCTGGCGGCATCGTTACACGTGTCGGTGAATCTGTACCGATGAGAACCGCAAAGCCGGCGCCGGCCACAAACTCTTTGGCATATGGAACTCCGTCTCGGGTATGGTAACCCGATGACTCCCGCCTCGCGCAACAATTTGCTGCACACTGCCGCTGTTTCCACCGCAGTGGGGCTGCTGGTGGTGACGTTTCTCAAACTCGTCTGGGCGTGCGACGACTCGTACATTGTATTTCGAAGTGTCGAGCAGTTCGTGGCCGGACATGGACCGCGTTGGAACCCCTACGAACGCGTGCAAGTATTTACGAGCCCGGCGTGGTATTTCGTTCTCGTTCTCTTTCGTGCCGCGTCGTCGAATGTGTTTCTCAACGTCGTGACCGCATCGGCCATCGCGACGACGCTGGCGTTGGCCTCGCTCAGGCGCCTGGCGGGGAACGCCGGAACATGGCTCACCGCGGTTGCTGTTCTTCTCGGTTCCAATGCGTTCTTTGACTACACGTCATCGGGCCTGGAGAACCCGCTGTGTTACGCCGCGCTCGCTCTATGGCTCATCGCGCTCAAGCGCGTGGCCGAAGCGCATCGGGGAAGCAGGGCGGAGGTGCTGACAGCGGGCCGATGGTTATTGTCGTTGTCGGCCTGGGTTCTACTGTGCCGACTCGACCTGGTGACGCTCATCGCGATACCAACCATTGTGGCCTTCGAGCGGATTCGCGCGGACATTCCCGGACGGCAGTGGGTGGTGGCATCACTCCCCGGTCTGCTTCCATTCATTGCCTGGCAGATGTTTGCGCTTGTCTACTACGGCACGCCGTTTCCCAATCCCGCCTACGCCAAGTTGGCCACGGGCATTCCCCACGCCGCTCTCTGGCAGCACGGGCTCTGGTACCTGGCCGAAAACGCACGACGCGACCCGGAAAGCACGGTGGTTATCACGGCGGCCATCGTATTGCTCGGGCGATCGCGGCGCGGCATACTGCGCGCCGTCGGCGCGGGTATCGCCATCCATGTGGTATACGTGGTCGCCGTCGGGGGAGATTTCATGCTGGGCCGATTTCTCGCGAGCGCGATGTTCGTATCGGCAGCGGGCCTGGTATGGTACGCGCACTCGTTGTCGACAAGATCGGCGTGGCGCGTACTGGCGCCAATTGGGGGCGCGGCGATGGTGTACGCGTTTGCGTTTGTTCACACTCCGGCAAACAGCCCGGTGGGATGGACGGCCCTTCCGCCGCACCCGCACGGAGTCGCCGATGAACGGGGAGTGTATGCGAGGGCATCGCTGTGGGCGTATGTGCACCGCGGCGGCGCACGCACATTCCCCGATATCCGTTGGGCGCGCGAGGGGCTGGCCCTGCGAGAAAGTGGCGGGTGCTGCGCGGTGCGCTGGTCGGTTGGTTATTTCGGCTACTACGCGGGCATCGACAAGCGCATCATCGATTTATTCGCGCTGTGCGATCCCTTGCTCGCGCGTCTTCCGGCCAACGTGAGCGGACAATGGCGGGTGGGGCACTACGTGCGTCGCGTACCGCGCGGATACGTGGAAAGTGTCTGGAACGGGAACAGAAACGTAATTGCAGATCCGGACTATCGCGCTTTCGACAACCGGGTCCGTCTGTTGACGCAGAGCAAGACGCTGTTTTCGCGGCGACGATTTGCCCAGATCACTTCGATGTTGACGGGGAGGTAAGCCCGCCGGCGACGTCGTGCGGCCAGACCCCTGCCATCAGCCGATTTCGAGCATGCGGTCCACCGAACGTCGCGCCCGAACGCGAATCTCTTCAGGGACATCGATTACGTACCGGTTGTTCTCGAGCGCGGCCAGTGTGTCTTCGAGCGTGATTTCATTCATGTGCGGGCAGCGCACGCTGCACAGGCGCACGAGATCCTTATCAGGTGCTTCCGCGATAATGTTGTCCCCCATGCTACATTCGGTGAGCAGGAGGTAGCGCGGCGCGTCCACCGTTTTGACGTACGAAATCATTTTGGATATAGATCCGGAAAAATCCGACGCCTCAACGACCTCGGCACTGCACTCGGGATGGGCGAGCACTACAACGCCAGGGAATTGCCGACGGACGTTTTCGATGTCTTCTACGGTGAATTTCTCGTGAACTTCACATTTGCCGTGCCAGCCGATTAGCGCATATTCGATGTTTTCGGGGCTCTGCGACTCGGATTCGCCCGATCGGGGGGCTTGTGTGGGAAAGATCAGCCGTTTGTTTGTTTCGCGCGCCACGTTCTGGGCGAGATATTCATCCGGGAGAAAGAGCACGCGGTCGGAGTCGAGTGATTCCACCACCTTGCTGGCGTTGCTCGACGTGCAGCACACATCGGTCTCCGCTTTTACGTCGGCGTAGGAGTTCACATAGGTAACCACGGGAACTCCGGGATAACGCCGGCGCAGCTCGCGGACGTCCGCTGCGGTAATCGACTCGGCCAAAGAGCAGCCCGCTTTCGCCGCAGGCAAGAGCACTGTCTTACCCGGGTTGAGAATTTTGGCGGTTTCGGCCATGAAGCGGACACCGCAGAACACGATCGGGTCGGCATCGGTTTCTGCGGCACGCCGTGCGAGTTCGAGCGAGTCGCCGACAATGTCCGGGACGGTGTGGTAGAGCGCGGGCTCCATGTAGTTGTGGCCGAGAATGACCGCGCCGCGTTCCTTCTTCAGACGATTAATCTTGCAGACCAGTTCTGCCTTGTATTTCAGTTCGAATTCGGGCACCACGTGCGCAAGGCGCGCGGCCATGAGTTCGTATGTTTCGTCCACAGTACTTGCAGAGATACCCATGAGATTGCTCCTGAATCATTCGGTTCAATTCGTCGCACCCGCCCCCCAGCGCGCACGGATTTCCCGTTCGAGCTCGTCCACCATTGCGTTCTCGGGGACTTTGCGGTTTACCTTGCCATCAATGTAAATGAGGCCTTCCCCGTCCCCGGCCGCAATACCAATATCGGCGCCGGCGGCTTCGCCGGGGCCGTTGACCGCACACCCCATCACGGCGATGTTTATCGGCACACGCAGATCGGCGGTTCTTCGCTCCACTTCCGCGGCGATCTTGAAGAGGTCGATTCGGTTACGTGCGCACGTGGGGCACGCGATGATACGTGGCGCATTCGACTGTATGTGTAGCGCCTGCAGGATTTTCTGGGCCACTCTTACTTCGTCCACAACATCGGCGGCAAGGGAAACACGCATGGTGTCGCCGATGCCCTCATGAAGCAGAATGCCCAGGCCAACCGACGAAATCACCGCCCCGCTCAGGCCTACGCCCGATTCGGTAATGCCGATATGGCGCGGGTAGTCGCTTGCGCGGGCAAACTGGCGGTATGCCTCCAGGGCCAGGGGAACGTGTGAGGCTTTCAGCGAAACGATGATATTGTGAAAATCGTGCTCCTCAAGCACGGCGATGTGGCGGAACGCGCTCTCCATCATGGCCTCGGCGGTAGGATATCCGTATTTCTGGAGCAGGTCTTTTTCCAACGAGCCACCGTTTACGCCTATGCGGATGGGCAGGTTGTATTCACGAGCCTTTTCTACAACTGCTGCAACGCGGTCGGGGCCGCCGATATTGCCCGGGTTAATCCGCAGTTTGGCTATGCCTGTGCCCGCTACTTCGAGTGCCATCCGGTAGTTAAAATGAATGTCAGCGACGAGGGGCACGCGGATGAGACGGGCTATTTTTTCGCACGCCCGCACGCTTTCCATGTCGGGCACGCTCACACGGGCAATGTCGGCGCCGGCATCTTCCATGCGCCGTATCTCGTTGACCGTGCGTGCCACATCGGTAGTGGGCGTTGTGGCCATGGACTGGATCGAAATGGGGGCCCCTCCGCCGACAGCTACAGAGCCCACCATGACCTGGCGGGTGGTGCGGTATTCGGATTGATTCACGGCGGGTTCCGGGGTTGGGGTCGGGTTGTCGGCCCGTGGCCGACAACCGGGTAAAGGCGGCATTCCAGCGCAAAGTATAGACTGATCACCGCGTTGCGCAAGGGCATTCAATTGCGCAGGTTGCGGCTTGTGACCCGGGATCGGGGGCACTATGGTGACATGATGACGCCTTCCAACGACATTCGTTTACGCGACCAGATCGCTCGATTTCCCACCGGTCCCGGGGTGTACCTGTTTCGGGGCGAATCCGGGGGCGTTTTGTACGTGGGCAAGGCCGTCAATCTGCGCGCGCGGGCACGCAGCTATCTGCGCGAGGGCGCCGATGGCAGGTATCATATTCAGTTTCTGATGGCCAGGGCGCACTCGGTCGAATACATGGTGACCGAAACCGAACAGGAAGCGTTGATCCTGGAAAACAACCTCATCAAGAAATATCGGCCGCGCTATAACATCTTTCTCAAAGATGATAAGACCTACGTTAACCTGCGCCTGAATACAGCACATCCATTTCCCCGTCTTACCGTGGTGCGCCGTCCGCGGCGCGACGGGGCCACCTACTTTGGACCGTTCGCGTCGGTGGGGTCGGTGCGTTCCACGGTGCGGACGATTGGCCGTATTTTTCCGTTGCGCACGTGCAGTGACCATGAGTTCGCGGCGCGCATGCGTCCCTGTCTGTATTATTATATCAAGCGCTGCCCGGCGCCGTGTGTGGGCAAGGTGGATGCGCAGGAGTACGGCGAAACCGTGCGGCGCGTGTCCATGTTTCTGCGCGGGCGTGGTCACGAACTGATCCGGTCGTTGCGCGAAAAGATGGAACTCCTGGCCGCCGAACGCCGCTACGAAGAGGCGGCGAGCACTCGTGACCAGGTGTTTGCGATACAGTCGGTGCTCGAACGGCAGCGAATTACTTCGCCGCAGGCCAGCGAACGCGATGTGTTCGCCGTGTGTCGTGCAGACGAACGGCTCGTTGTGCACACTCTTCACGTGCGGGATGGTGCGGTGTCAGATGGGCGGGCATACACGTTTGAGCACGCTGTCTTGCCTGTCGCCGACCACCTGGCCTCGTTTATCAGCCAGTATTACCAGTCGGGCGAGGCCATCCCCGAAGAGGTTATCGTGGGGGTAGAGCTTGCCGAAGAGGCATCGTTGGCGACGTTTCTCAGTCAACGACGCGGCAAGCGCGTGCGCATCGTGCGCCCACAGCGAGGCGAGCGCGCCGACGTTCTGGTGCTCGCACGCAAGAACGCCGAGATGGTGTTGAGCGAGCGCGGCGGGGCGGGTCGCAACCGGGAACTGCTCGAAGACATCCGCGAACTTCTCTCGCTTACGCGGTATCCGCGCCGCATCGAGTGTTACGACATTTCCAACCTGCACGGAACCGATGCCGTGGGTTCGGGCGTGACGTTCATCGATGGGGAACCGTCGAAGGCGCATTACCGGCACTACAAGATCAGAACGGTCAAGCGGTCAAACGATTATGCGATGATGCGCGAAATAATGGAACGCCGCGTTTCCCGCGGCCTTCGCGAAGGGGATCTCCCCGACCTGCTCGTGATCGACGGTGGTCGTGGCCAGCTTGGCGTGGCGCTTGACGTGCTGGACAGACTCGGGGCGTCGGATGTAGACGCGGTGGGGATCGCGAAAGTACGCGCGAATGACGGCAAGCGAAAAGTGCGCGGCAAGGAACGCCTCTACCTGCGTGGCGTGGCGCACCCCCTCCTGCTCGAAGGGAATCAGCCCGCGCTGTACCTGCTCGAACGCGTCCGCGACGAGGCGCACCGCTTTGCCATCACGCACCACAGGAGACGTAGAAGGCGGCGTACGAATACCTCCCGTCTTGATGGAATTCGCGGGATCGGGCCGGTGCTCCGACAGCGCTTGCTCGCAAATTTTGGCAGCGTCGCGCGCATTCGCACGGCTTCAGAAGAGGCGATCGCGTCGGTGCCGGGCGTGTCGCGGCGGCTCGCACGGGCGGTGAAAGACGCCCTGACGTAGACGCGGAAGTTGGCACGCGGCACCGCGATCGGCTTGTCGGGCACGTTGCCATGCAACAACTTACGACCGTGTACCGGAACTGTGCCGGCGGGCGCACCCCTTCTCTAACTATTGACACGACAGGTACATCCACGTATTATGCGGGTGACGTTGGGCGCCCCTTGCGGCGGCCACTCCGTTTTCCCCCCACCGAACGAACCGGAATACCTGAAAGTGGAGCTCACGCCCGAAAGTGACGGCCGCTTTCCAGACGATCGGACCACGTACCCGCGGGTGCGCGTCCAGGGAGGTCGATGGTTTGAGATGCACACGCTGGATGGGGATTGCTGCTGCGGTTGCGGCAATCGCCGGACCGGGATGTGGAAATAACACCACAACGAATCCCCCCAAGCCGCCGCCCCAGATTACCCATACGATCTACTACACCCGATCGTTCAACAGTGCGGGGAGGCTCAATGGATTGCAGGACAACGATGTTTTCGCGTTTCTCGTGACCGGCGGAAACGTCTGGATCGGCAATCAGGGCGGCATTGCAATATACAAGGGGATGAAGCAGACCGTGCGCTCGAATGCTTTTGACCAGAACAACGGTATGCCGAATCCGAAGGTACGCGCGATGGTCGAGCTGAACGGGAGTATCTACGTGGGGACATGGGGTGGCGGTATCGGCGTCTACGATATTGGAGCCGGCACGTGGACCACACTCAATACCACGGATGGTCTGGTGAATGACGAGGTTGCCCAGATCAAGGTACACAACGGTACGCTCTTCATCGCCACCAACGATGGCGTGAGCATGTACACGCCGGCCTCGCAGACCTGGCAGAAGTTCGATGCATCGGACAGTCTGTCCGTCCCGTTGGTTTCGGCGCTGGACGTGGCAACCACCCCGCGGGGTGAGGAGCGCTTTTATACCCCACGAATTGAGTACGGAATCGATCCCCGGGATCTGCCGAAGCTCGGCGCTACGTTGCAGCGGGGCAGCACCGTAATATGGTACACAACCCTGAATTCCGGTCTCAACGATCTCAACATCAATGACGTAATGTACAACGCGGACGATGATACCTACCTGCTGGGCACCACGGTTTCCGGCATCGCGGTGGTCAGCGTGGCCAACTCCACGTGGTCGTACATCACGACGAAAAACGGGCTACCGAGCAACCAGGTGTATTCGATTACGCGCGTAGGAACGACTCTCTGGGTCGCCACGCAGGACGGAATCGCGCGCCAGAAGAGTGACGGGAGCTGGCAGGGATACAACCGTGGGGGCGGGCTGAAGGAAGACCGCGTACGCGTGGTATATAGCGACAATGGCGTACGCCTGTGGCTCGGCTACATCAGCGGCGGGGCTGGCCGCGTCGACCCGGCGTCGGCGCAATAGCGGTCGCTTGTTGGACAGCGGGGCCGGGCTCCGTGCCGCGACGGCCCGTCAAAGGATTTCCAGGCGTTTGGAACAGTGCGTGAGATTGTCGATCCCGTCATGGGTAACCAGGACGGTATCTTCAATTCGGACGCCACCGTCGGGCCAGTAGTAGAGGCCCGGCTCGATGGTGATCACCATTCCCCGGCGCAGGCGGTCAGGGCCGTCGGCAATTCGCGGGGGCTCGTGAATCTCGAGACCGACGCCGTGGCCGGTTCCATGAAAAAATCCCTGCATGCGGCCGTCGCGTACTCCGGTTTCGAATCCCCTCCCTGTGAACTCGGCATGGATGTTTCTGTGGATGTCTTGCGCTCGGACACCGGGGTGCACAGATTGCAACGCGCCGCGCTGCGCGGCGAGGACGGCCCGATACATGCGGCGAACACGATCGCTTGCGTGTCCCCGCACGACGGTACGGGTGATGTCGCCGAAATACCCCGTCGCTTCCGAACGCGGAAATACATCGATGATCACCGGCTCGTGGGCACAGATTGCGCCGGCCCCGGCGTTGTGCGGGTCGCACCCCTCCCGCCCCGGGGCGACGATCGTGTAGGCAGGGATGAATCCGCGGGCAAAGACGGCGGCGTTTACTTCGCGGCGGAGTATATCCGCCGTCAAACGCCGGCCGTTGACCTCCAGGTACCGGCCGCGAATGCGGCTTCGGGCCAGCAGATTGATGCCGGCGCGTATTCCCGCTTCGGCCGCCCGCATGGCGGTTCGGATGTTGGTGATTTCCTCGTCTGTCTTGATGATTCTTTCCGGAAACGCGGCGACGCGCAGGGCTCGTACGCCGATTCGCCGGGCGCGGAGCGCCTGCGCCAGGCCGGCCGGAAAGGCATGCGGTACCGTGACCGACCGGATGCGCAACGCGCGCAGTACCTCGCGGATGGTGTCGGCCAGGCCGGCCTGGCGCCCGCGGCGGCGTGCCGCCGCGGCGGCGAATGGCGCGAGGCGAAGTACGCGGTGCACGCGTGCGGTGGCGCGGGCGCGGTCGAATTCGAGATCGCCGAGCACGGCGATGCGGCGCCCGCTGGCGGTGCGAATGGCGATGAAAGGGTCGGGGCACGAGAAGCCCGTGAAGTATCGGATGTCGGCATCGCTTTCACCGGCCGCGTAAAAGAGGGTATTGCGGTGTTTCAAAGGGGATGGGGTGTTCATGAGAATCGTCTTCCATGGTGGCGGGCCCGGGCCCGACTGTAAAGCACTATGTACACCTTGAACGGTGCGCGGTGGCATCGTATCGTGGCCTTTCCAACCGGACGATTGCACCAGAAGGGATGGATACGATGGACAAGATGGCCACGGTAGACCTGCACATGCATTCTGCGTTCTCAGACGGCAAGCTCGCCCCGTCGATACTTGTGGAAACAGCGGTTCGCAAGGGGCTCTCTGCAATCGCCCTGACCGATCACGATTGTGTGGACGGATTCCCGGAGTTCGCCGCGGCCGCGGAGGAGGCGGGAATCGACAGCCTTGCCGGCGTGGAACTTTCCTGTGTACACGATGGGTGCGATGTGCACGTACTCGGCTATGGCGTGGCAACCGACGACGCCGGTCTGCGCGATGCGTTGCGCCAGTTCTGTGACACCCGCGAGCGCCGGGCGGAGCGCATTGTGGAAAAACTCGCAGACCTCGGCGTCCACGTAGACATGGAACGCATCCGGGCCCGCGCGGGCGATGGCGCCATCGGCCGCCCGCACATTGCCGAGGCGATTGTAGAAGGAAAATACGCGAAGGATTTTGGGGAGGTTTTCGCCAGGTACATTGGAGAGGACGGACCGGCGTACGTAGAGAAATATAAAATGACTCCGAACGAAGCGGTTACGCAAATTCATGCGGCGGGTGGAGTAGCGTTTGTGGCCCACCCGGGGCATTATCTGTCGGAACCGGAAATTTTTGACGCGATTCTCGCGGAGGGTTTCGATGGAATCGAGGTACACCACCCCCAGCATCGGCCGCCAGTGATCGAGAAGCTGCTCGACCTGGCGCAATCGAGACAATTGATGGTATCCGGCGGATCGGATTTTCACGGGTTTGCTGGTCGTGACAACATGGGGATTCCGGTGGTGCCGCGCCGACTGTACGACGAAATTGTGAGCCGCATTGCGCGTCGCGCCGCCTGAGGTTGTTTCGGTGGCGGCGCGACGGGGGTGGTCGCGAACGTCAACGCACCCGGTAGTGCAGAAATATTTCGTTTCCGACGCGCCGGCAAGACATCAGGTCGAGGAGGCGGTGCGTTTTCTTTAGGAAACCGGTTCCATCGAGAATGGTCGGTGCATCGCGTCCGCCGATAAGCCGCGGTGTGACCGTGATGTACAGTTCGTCGACTACGCCGGCCTTCTCGAACGCCCAGTGAATTTCTCCTCCGCCCTCGAGCACCACCCGCCGTACCCCCCGCGCGTATAACCGTGCGAGCACCGAGCGCGGGGACAGCGACTTTCCTTTCAGAATAATAACCTCGGCCCTTCGGGACACACGCCGGACACGAGCCGCAGGGGCTTCGCGTGTGGTAAACACGAGCCGATCGGTCTCCTGGTGCGAAAAAAAATCGCGCGTGACCGGGAGGGTCAACGATCGGCTGAGGACGACATTGAGCGGATGCATGGGCAACCCCTTTGCGACCCGTTTTGCGCGGAGTGCATCGTCACGAACGCGGATTGGGAACCCGTCGTGGCGCAACGTGCCGGCACCGATGATGACCGCGTCGGCGCGCGCGCGAAGCTTGTCCATAAGATATCGATCGTGCCGTGAACCGAGGGTGATGTGCTCGCGCCGGCGCGTGGAAATACGACCGTCAACGCTCATCGCCATGTTGACGCAAACTTCGGGACGGGTGTCTAGAACGGGCATAAATGGGGCTTTCGACAGGTAGTCAGTCGCCCGTCTACGGTAGCACAGCGCCCGTGCCGGGAGGCACTTTTTTTGGAACTCCACAGGATGGGTGACGTATATCAGGGAGAGCAGGCACGACACGCGATCGGCCACCGAAATACGCGACCCCCTGTGCAGGTTTCAGAGATGACTTGCGCAGTGTGTGAGCCCGGAGCACTGGAGAATGGATAGCCCCCCCGTCCACCACCGGTGTTTCGGGCCTTTTTTTGGTGGTGACGGGACGTTGCCGGCCCGCTACGATTTCCGAGATGAGTCGTCCGCTGAGCATATTCCTTCACAGCGCGGAATACGATCGCACCTACCAGGCCGTCAACATGGCGCGCACGGCGTTGGCAATGGGTCGGCGGGTACATCTCTTTCTGCTGTACGGCGCACTCGCCTCATTCGTCGCGGGCACCTGGGATGATGTGGAAACGATCCGTGGGGGGGATGACCGGGAACCGGGGGGACAGGGCAAGAAAGCACCTGCGACGGGTTGGATTGACGGCATGCGGCGTCGATTCGAACTGTCGGACACGCCGTCGCTCTATGATCTTCTCGAGAAAGCGAGGGCAGGGGGTGGTGGGGTGCGAGTGTACGCGTGTAGTGCGTCGGCGCGTTTCGCTGGCCTCGCGCCGCGTGATCTCCTCGGCCGCGTGGACGATATCGTGGGTCTGTCCACAATGCTCGAAATTTCCGAGCAATCGGAGTCGTTTTACATATAGCGCGTCGCAGAGCATGAGCGTGCACCGAACCGGTAGAAGGGTGTGCAAACTCCCCTTCGTGTCCGCGAGAATACGTTTACGAGAATACGCGGCGAATGCGATCGACGGCTTCATGCACCACTGGAACCGGGGTGGCCGAGAAGGACAAACGGACATTGTCGCCAAAATGTTTGCCAAAACACGACCCGTAAACAGTTGCGACACCCACTTCCATCAGGTGTTCGTACACCCACCGATCGCGTTGCGCGCCACGAACGCGGGCCGGTATGCGGTCGGTGAAATTCGGGAACATGTAAAACGCGCCGTGCGGACGGTCAATGTGCACGCCCGACAGGCCGCGTAGTCCCTCGTAGAGGGTGTCGCGCCGCCGCGTGTATTCGTCCAGCATAGAGTGCACGGCGGATTCGCTGGCCGAGTGGTTGGTTAGTGCGTGTGCCCCTGCATACTGTAAGAACGTGGTAATTCCCGCCGTCTGCGTGTAGTTTCCCAGGCGCAAAAGTTTCGCCACGTGTTCGTTGCGCGTCACCACGTATCCCAGGCGCCATCCTGTCATGGCAAACGTCTTGGAAAACGTGAATACCGATATGACATTATCCTGCTGAACGCGGGCCATCGTCTGATGTTCGAGCCCGTCGTATACGATGCGTTCGTACGCCTCGTCGGCGACAATGAATACGCCGTGGCGCGTACACAATTCGGTGATAACGTCCAGTTCGTCGCGCGAGAACACTTTCCCGGTGGGATTTTGCGGATTATTGAGGTAAAAAAAGTCGCGCCCACGGATCGCCGATTCCACCCGATCGAAATCTATGGAGAAATCCGCGTTAAGCGGCACTTCTTCGAAGTCGATTCCGGCGTGGGGGACGAAATTTTCGAGCACACAACTCCATGTGGGGGAAAAGCCGGCGCCGCGCGAAAAAAGTTTGAAGCACAGCTCCAGCCCCTGCTGGCCTCCGTACATGGCGACCACGTTTTCCGGATCCAGATCTCCCACGGCGTAATCGCGGCGGAGACGTTCTACCACGGCGCGTCGAAAAAAATCTTCTCCGCCCGAACGGGGGTAGCGCGTAAGATCCTTGGCAACGCCTTCAACGAGCGCGTCTGCAATATGGGCCGGGGTGGGGAAATCTATTTCTCCGCGCTGAAAGCGGATAAAGGTTTTGCCGGACGCTTCGAAGGCCTCGGCGCGTGCACGCGCCTCCTCGCTGATCAGCACAATCGGCGACATGCGGATATTCTCGAGCGACGGTGAAAACTTTCGTCGCGTCGTGGGGGATTCCATGTACGCGTTACCTCCACGGCGCCGGGCGCTGATGTTCAGCTCCCCAATCGCGCCAATTTTCTCAGCGTGCGTTTGCAGCGGTGGATCTCACGGTTGCACTCGCGCGTCTTCCGGACATCCCTTCCTGTGAGCGCCTGCTGCTTTTCGGCTTTCAATTCACGGATTCTCTGCTTGAGCTGCGCCCGATCGGGTGTAGCGGTTCGCGCTCCATGTGGAGACTTTGTTTTTTTCGTTCCACCGGATGAGACGGACGAAGTCGCGGGCGGATCGCTCCCCTGGTGGGATGCCACGAGCGCGACGAGTTCATCTTTCTTCATCCCCGACAGGCCGGTGACACCTGGTATTTTCCTGGCCTCGTCGCGCAACTGGGCGACGGTCATTTTCTTCAGCGCGGCGGTTTCCATCACGGACCTCCTTATGTTCGGCCCGCCGAGCATACCATACGGTCGTGCGCGGTAAAGACGGAGTATTTTGCCAGATGCAATCGGCACAAGGAGCGTGGCCGTGGTATCCTGATCTGTCCGACTTCAACACGTTCCCAACGGAATGCAACCCGGGAGAGCAACGACGATGCGTTTTCGATTTCTCTGTACGACTCTGGTCGCTATGCTGTCCGGCTGCGGTGGTGGCGGCAATGGGCAGGCGCCTGCATCCACGAAGCAGCGCGCTCCGGAATTATCGAGTCAACAAAAGCATGCGTTCGCCGGACTGTCCATATCCGAGATTATGCAGGGGCCGGGGCTGATCGGTACGGCGCCTTCGCACCCACATTTCTCAGCCGACGGACGCCGTATTTACTACCGGTGGAATTCGCCGTCACGGCTCGATTCACTCAATGACGGCGCACCCCTTGACGCGTGGAAGCACTACGAGGCCGTCAAGAAGGATGCGGGAACGTGGGTATTGGACACCGAAAGCGGAACGTCGCGCCGTCTCACCGATGCGGAGGCGGACACGGTTGCGCCGACCGAGTCGCAGTGGGATCGCGCCCGGCGGCGGCGGGTGGAGTTGCGTGGCGGGGACGTATACCTCGTGGACCGCACGGCCGGCACCACCCGACGGCTAACCGGCACCCTCGCCGCCGAAACCGACATACAGATTTCACCCGACGGCGCGCGCGCGTACTTCGCGCGCGCGGGGCAGCTTTACGCGGCGCGGTTCGACGAGGGGCCTGCCCGCCAGGTAACCCGATTTCTGGCCGCGGATGACCCGGAGAAGAAAACAAGGAGCGACCAGCGCCAGTACCTCCGCAACGAGCAAAAAAAGCTCTTCGACGTATTCCAGAAGAAACGTCCCGGGCGGCAATCACGCGGCCCAAAGAAAGTGTATCTGGGGAAAGACTGGAATGTGGACCGCTTTCTGGTGTCGCCGTCCGGCCGGTTTGTGGCGCTCAACCTGACGAAAAGTGCGTCGGGCGCGCGCGCGCCCGAGGTTCCGCTCGCGATTACCCGCAGCGGGTATCTGGAAACCGAGGAAGCGCGTCCGACGGTCGGGGATGTCCAGGAAAAAACGCGTGTCGCTGTTCTGGCCCTGGGTGCCGATACGCTCGCGACCGTGGGGGCGGATGACGGCATGTGGGTATCGGCGATGGGGTGGTCGCCCACCGAAGACGATCTGCTCGTGCGGGGTATCACGGCCGACTGGCACGACCGGTATTTCAGCATGGTTACGCCCGGTCGCACCACGCACGAGGGACAGCTCAAACCGCGTGAGCTCGATCACGATCACGACGATGCATGGGTGGGAGGGCCGGCGTTTTACGAGACCGGGCACTGGTTGCCCGACGGGCGGGGAATATATTTCTTGAGCGAGCAAAACGGATGGTCGCACCTGTACACGGTGACGCGGGGTGGGCGTCGCGAGCAGATCACGAGCGGGCCGTGGGAAGTGGATAACGCGTGGATCGATCCAGACCGGGCACGCTGGTACATATTGTCGAACGAAGGGCGCCCCGGCTCGATCCGGCTGTGGGCGATGAATCTCGATGGATCCGATCGGCGCCTGGTCACAAAAAAGCCCGGTGCCTGCGAAGTTACCTTTTCGCCCGATATGCGTCGGGCGGCAGTCCTGTATTCCACAATTACGCACCCGAATGAGTTATACACGCTCACCCTCGGGGACGAAATAAAATGGTCCGCACCGTATACGGAATCGACAACGCGAATATTCCGATCCTACGCGTGGATCGTACCGCGCGCGGAAACGTTTAAGGCGTCCGACGGCGTATCCGTGCACGTGCAGGTCTTTGATCCGCGCGACTTTGGCGCGCAGCCCAACGGCGCCGGCGTGATCTTCATCCACGGTGCCGGATACCTGCAAAACGTGATCGACTCCTGGGGCTACTATTACCGCGAGTATATGTTCCATCACCTTCTGGCGGCGCGCGGGTACACTGTGCTCAATGTGGACTACCGCGGGTCGGCTGGATACGGGCGCGATTGCCGTACGGCGATATATCTCCACATGGGCGGACGGGACCTCGACGACATTGCCGATGCGGCCAAGTTCCTGCGCACCAAATATGGCGTGGGCAAAAGCCAGGTAGGAGTCTACGGCGGGTCGTACGGGGGATTCCTCACGCTGATGGCGATGTTCCGGTATCCCGACGTGTTTCGTTCGGGCGCCGCCCTGCGTTCGGTTACCGATTGGGCGCACTACAACCACTGGTATACCGTTCGCATTCTCGGCTTGCCGTGGGAGCACCCGGAGGCGTATCGACGATCGTCACCGATCTATTTTGCCGAGGGACTCAAGGGCGACCTGTTGATGCTGCACGGACTGCGCGATACCAACGTGCTCGCAGCCGACGACCTGCGCCTGTCCCAGCGGCTGATCGATCTGGGGAAAACCCACTGGGAACTCGCGCTCCACCCGCTCGAGAACCACGCGTACAAAAGGGCATCGTCCTGGACAGACCAGATGCGGCGTGTGTACCAGCTTTTCGCACGTACGCTCCCCGATGGGGCACCGGAGAAGAAATAGCGGGCGACGGGCTCTCCGCGCCGGAACGCCCCCGTCCTGGCGACCGGCCCAACCCGGATATCGCTTCTTTTTTTGACGGCTTGACGCTAGTTATTCCAGTTCAGGATGGCGTTGTTCGCCAGCGCTGCGTTGGCGAGGTTAAGGTATCGGTGCATCGGATTGAAGCTGAACAGCACGATTCGTCCGTGGCCGCGTGGTACCACCAGAATGGCGGGCTTGCCCGCTAGCTTGTCGCCCCCCTTTACCATTCCGCTGACGCAGATGGGTTTGCCATGGAACGGATCGTCTTTGGTATCGATTTTTTCCGTGCCTTTCGAACCGTGGGCTTTCCGTTTCGCTCTGGCCGCGCCGGACGCGGACTTTGGCGTGGCCTCCTCGTCGTCTTTTTTTGGAGGAGCGGTGCCGTATTGCAATACGCTGTATTTTCGGTACGGGTCGCTCACGGAAAACAGGGGGAGGTTGCCCCGGAACACGTCAGGGAATTTCTTGTATCCGTACACGATGGGGCTGCGCGCGTTGAGGACGCGCGCGCGCACAACGGACCCGGGGTTGACGAGCCCCGCCGGGCGCACGCGGTTGATATGGCGTACCATTCCCATTTCCACGGGCAGAACCGAGGCTCCTCCCAGCGTGATCAGCGTGCCGCCGGAATCCACGAAGTGTTCGAGCTCAACGACTCCCTCGCTACCCATGCCGCCGGTGATGTCATCCGATGAATCGATGACGCCGATGTTGGGGCTCTCCGTCGTTTTGCGGTACGGCAGCGGCGACCACTTGGTGTCGATGCCCTGAACAATCGCACGCGCCGAGAGAAATCTCGTGCTGGGAATCAAGATCACATCGAAGAGGTCGCGTAACCCGCCGCGGCGAACGTCGTCCTTATTGATCAGCGTGTAGGGCACGTGCCACCGGTCGAACATGTAGCGCACCCACCCGGAATCTTGCGTGTAGGCCCACGTGTGATACACGGCGATGCGCGGCAGGTCTACCTTGCGGCGCGGCAGCCCGGGAAGCGATCGAACCCCGACCACATCGAGTCCGTCCTGCGATGCGACGGCGGCCATCGCTTTCTGCACGGCACCGCTGGCGTCGTCGGCCGCCGGAATCAGCCAACTCCCGCGCGGGAACGCGCGCCTGCCGACGGTAAAGTTCGTATCCGCCGCATAGACTGTGTGCTTGCCGATGCGCACGCGCGCGGCCAGAAACCGGCTCGATGGAGAAGCGGCGACGATATAGCCGCGATGTTTCCCGGGCTCTGGTGCCGCGGGGTGGGGTGGGCTCGATACGCGTTTCATCCGGGCATCGAATATGGCCGCATCGTCAATTCTGTACGCGTCGACGCCGTAGAGCAGAGGGAGTGTCCACGCCACGTCGTCGTAGGGCGGGTGCACGGCGTCTTCGGGAAATTTCTGTGGTTCGAGCAGACTGCGCGCAAATCGCCCGTAGGGCTGATCGAGACGCACCACGTAGTCCCCGCGCTTGAATTCGATGTCGTCGGCGCGAAACGACTGATCGAGGGTATGCACTTCGATGCGCTGGTCGAGCAACGATTCGATAAGCCGGCACGTCTCGAAGCGCGTGCGATTCCTGGCTGGAATGATCCACGCGTACGGCGACCGGGAATGCCCACGATCCACCGCATTGCGCGCCTTTTGCCAGTAATCAAACAAGAATGACCGGCGATTGGAGGCCGTGTAATTGAGCGCGATCAGTGCGGCGCTCTCCATGTAATTGATATTGTCGCGGAATGACCATTTTATTTTTTTGTCCGGTGGCCACGGTCGGTACCATTGCCGGCTTGTCACTTCACGTCCCGCAAACTTGGACTTGAGGCTGCGGCTGAACGTGGATGCCCCGGCGTTACCGAATGTTTCATAGAAGCGACCGATGCCGTTATGGTTATTGCCCAACCACATCAAGTATCCCGGCCACCAGCCCGTATAAAATCCCCACGTCCACACGCCCGGCATGCCAAGCGATGTCATCTCCGTGGTTTCCTGGTTCGAGAGGAGCTGCCATTCGTTGGTCGTGATGGGGTCGAGTGCGTCGTTGTACGGCCCCGTGCCGGCGGAAACGTAGAGCAAGGGAACGGATTCGTGTAGATCGTGTATTACCTGAGGGTGATAACGAAAAAACGTGTCGAATGTATTACGCGTCAGGGGTTGGGTTACCTGCAGTCCGTCGCGGTTGTTGTCGTGCAGTGCGTAGTGACCCCAGTACGGAGGATAGCGCTGGGGCATGTCGTCCCAGTCGTCGTGGTCGATGGTTACATTGTAGTACCAGTCCACCATGCGCTGGCGTCCGTCTGGCTCGAGTACCGGAGTAATCATGGTAATCAAGTTGTTGCGAATGCGCCGAACCATTGGGCTCTCGCCCGCGACCAACCGGTACGCAAGTTCCATGAGCATCTCCGGGCTGCCCGATTCGGGAGAGTGCAGCCCGCCGGTCAGGTAGTAGAACACCCGTCCCGACGACGCGAGTTGGGCCGCCCGGGCGCGCGGCGTGACACGCGGGTCGGAAAGCTTCGCGGTTATGTCGGCATAGTCGTCGATGTGGGCCATTATTTTTTCGCTTGCGATCAGCACGACGATCATCTCGCGGCCCTCATTGGTGCGGCCCATAGAACGCACGACGATGCGCGGGGAAGTGGCGGCGAGTCGATCGAAGTAGCCACGAATTTCCTGGTAATAGGTCAGCTTGCCCGGCGCTCCCACGGTGTACCCGAGAAATGCGCGTGGGGAAGGGACGTTCGCAGACAGGGGCAGTTGACCCGCGATGTCACAGAAAAAGCGCGCATCGGTCGTCCACTGTTTCACCTCGCGGGTGAACGCGGTGTCGGGTGCGGGTTCGGTCCAATCGGCGGGGACGAGTCCTGCGCGCGCGGACGCGGCGGACGCGGCGAGGGCTGTGACGATGAGCAGTACCACAGGCCAGCGGGTCATCTGTGCTCCTTCAAAAGGTTTTCGGGGTGACGGGAGCTCCCCGGGAGGGGCCCTGGGCGATGGTACACGATTCTGACCCCACCATCGGGAATTTTCCCTTGCGGAGCGATTTCGGGTGGGCTAATCTGGTAAATGTGGACGAGGGGTCGTGGGAGTGGTGTAGGCTACGGCCCCGTCCGAGATTTTGCCCTTCCCTTGTGCTGCACGGTTCTTGCCACTGCACAGGATGTTGTTTCTCCCCGCAGCGTCCAGCCGCAGGCAGCACAGGGAAGGCTTTTTTTTGCCCGCGAGTGACACAGAGTGTCACCGGTACGGTGGGCCGGTTTGAGCGATCCAGCGCTTCGCGAAAAGTCCAACCGGGTTGGTGAAGCGATGGCTGACTGCGGGAACGGTTTGTGCCGAGGGGGGGCGGGTAGTTCGCTTTGGTGTTCTTCTATGGCGACGGAGGGGCTCCGTTATACGGTGAGAGGTCGAACCGGTTGGGCAGCGCGACGTGCAGCCGAACAAGCATCGCTTCGTCGTCGCTGATATCTGGTGGCAGCGGCTGGCCAGCGTACATGATAAAACCCGCCGGCAGGTGGTTGAGGCGTATGGTGTGCCCGAGTTCGTGCATCATTACGCGGTAGAGCTTCTCTGCGTCGGTAAATTCGTCGAGTATTCGGACAATGTCGCGTGCGGGGAGCTTGTCGGCTCCGTCGAAGTGTTCCGTAAACCCGTTTTGAATTCCCATCTGGGAACGCGGCAGGTAGCGGAACTCCACACCGATTGCGGGTGGCGTGGGTACCTCGCGGAACAGATCGATCCCGCTTCGCAATTCCCACCGGTCCATCGCTGCGCGTACCGCCGCGGCGTAGTTTACGCCAAACGTGTTGGTCATCTCCGGCACATACACGTCTACCGGAAGTGCGGCCCACTTGCGGAACATCTTCGTGCGGCTCACTCCGGCGTCGCCCACCATAAGTAACGCCAGAATGCTCTCGAACTTCCCCGACGGGGCACTCTGGAACTCGATCATCGGAAATACGATGGATGTGTCGGCGTGGAGCGTCAATGTGCTGCGCAGATCGTGCCACGCCACCGGGGAAGCCCCACGGGAGATGGTCACGGTAACGAGACCACCGGTAAGATCATCCTGGGCGAACGATCCATCGGCTCCGGTGACATCGGAACGCACCCTGCGTGCCGTTACGCGAATGTCGAGGGCGGGGACGGCCTGCGCTGTCCCTGCGCGGATACACTGCCCCGTCAGCGTGATGCCGGGCACGTGTGCGACGGCCAGGTCGGATAGTGGCGATACGTTGCCGGCGCGGTCGGCGGAACGAATGGCCGCGTAGATGTCGCGACCCGGCCGGGGAGATGGAATATCCACGCTCTGCGGTGTGCCGGGCGATCCCGGTTGGGGAGCGGCGAGCACGATCGCGCCGGCCCATTTGAGGGGAAACGAATAGCTGTAGCGAATGTCGTACGAGGCAACCGGCCCGGCGTGTGCGTCGTCATCCGATGGGGCCTGCCACGAAAGCACGGCCCGCGCGGTCGCATCATGCCACTCGAGCACCGGAGCGACAACGCGGTGGGGTGCCTCCCGGTCGGCCCCGGGGCCCGCGGGATTGTTGCCAACCGGCCCGGTGGTCTTCTCCCCACAGGATACCAGGGTGAGTATCAGCAGGGCAGACAATACGGGCGCGAGCACCGGCCGCGGCGGCGCAACGACGTGGCCGGGGAGTCTGCGTGGATGCTCTTCAACTTTCATGGCATACCCGTTTCAACATACCGGATAAGCGGGGGAAGGGCAATGGGGCGTGGCGACGGCGGTTTCTTGACAATTCTGCAAACGGGCGTATATTCAACCGGTTAGTGAAGCGGCGATGGGTTCGTCGGAAGGCTACACGTACACGGTACAGACAGATTCCCCGGTCGCACCGTCCGGGGCGAACCATACACGGAGGACAATGTGGCAGACGAGGTACGCAAGGTGATCATCCTCGGCTCGGGCCCGGCCGGACTGACCGCTGCGATTTATGCGGCACGCGCCGACCTTGAGCCGCTCGTGATCGAGGGCTTTCAACCGGGCGGGCAGCTGATGATCACCAGCGACGTGGAAAACTATCCCGGTCTTGACGAGGGCGTCATGGGCCCCGACCTGATGGCCATTATGCGCCGGCAGGCCGCACGGTTCGGAACGTCGTTCGAGTTGGCGACGATAAACCGCATGGAACGCGACGGCGACGAAAAGGTGCTGTACGCGGGGAATCGTTCGTGGCGCTGCCACGCGCTGATTATCTGCACCGGCGCCTCGGCGCGATGGCTGGGTCTTGAGAGCGAAACGCGGTTGCAGGGGCGCGGAATTTCGGCGTGTGCCACCTGCGACGGGTTTTTCTTTCGCGACCAGGTAATTGCCGTCGTTGGCGGGGGCGACACGGCCATCGAGGAAGCCACGTTTTTGACCAAGTTTGGCTCGAAGGTATACATAATTCACCGCCGCGGCGAACTGCGCGCTTCCAAGGCCATGCAGGAACGAGCACGCAAGAACGAAAAAATAGAATTCATATGGCACTCGGTCGTGGAAGAAGTGCTCGGCGACGAAAAAGTGTCGGGCGTTCGATTGCGCAATGTGCAAACGAACGAAACGAATGTGCTCGACTGCGGCGGTCTGTTCATCGCCATCGGACACACTCCGAATACCAGCATGTTCGACGGTGTGCTGGAAATGGACGCCGCCGGGTACCTCGTGACCCGGGACGGGTCCACGAGCACAGGAATTGACGGCGTGTTTGCCGCAGGGGATGTAACCGACCACGTGTACCGGCAGGCCGTTACCGCGGCCGGGCTCGGGTGTCAGGCCGCGCTCGACGCCGAGCGCTGGCTTGCCGACCGCGGCCTGGAATAGCACGGGTTCGCGGCGGTTATGGTATCTGATCGACCGATGGGAGTTCGTACGATGACCCATACGCGTGCACCCCGGCTTGACGCGGAGACGCTCGCGCGTATCGCGCGCGATTTCCTCGGCGAGGTGGATCCCGACCCCGGCCGGGGCGACCTCGTGCGCACGCCGGTGCGAGTAGCCGAGGCGTGGCGCGGGTTCGTGTCGGGTTACGGTGTGGATGTCGGGGCTCTGATCGCCGACGGCACCCTCGACGAAGCGCGCGACGGTCTGGTGACCGTACGCGACATCGCGTTCTACAGCATCTGTGAACACCACCTGGTTCCATTCTTCGGCCGCTGTCACGTGGCGTATCTCCCCGGCGGCAAGCTCGTCGGCCTATCGAAACTTGCGCGCGTGGTAGACGCGTTTGCGCGCAGGCTGCAGGTGCAGGAGCGTATGACCGACCAGATTGCCGACGCACTGGCACTTCATCTGGGCGCTCTCGGTGTAGCCGTGGTGGTGGAAGCGCACCATCTGTGCATGATGATGCGCGGATGTGAACAACACGATGCGGTGGCGATAACACGCGCGCTACGCGGCCGATTTGTGGAGGAACCGAATCTTCTGCATGAATTCCATTCCACGGTGGGGACCTCCGCAACACCACCCGAGCGCGACACGCATCGCGATTGATGGACACAACCTATCTTGATTTTAACGCTACGGCGCCGGTACGGCCCGAGGCTCGCGAGGCGTATGTACACGCACTCGATGCGTGGTGCAACGCGAGCAGCGCGCACGCGCCCGGTCGCGTGGCGCATGCGATGCTCGACGGCGCGCGCGAAGCGCTCGCCGGTTTTCTCGGTGCCACCGCGCGGGAAATCGTTTTTACCGCGGGAGGAACGGCCTCGGACAACCTCGCCATTGGCGGGGTATGCGCTGCCGTCCGTGCGGCAACCGGTCCGGGTGCGTCGCCGGTTGCGGTCGGGGGGCCCCATGTGGTGGCCACAGCGATCGAACACCCGGCCGTGCTCGAGACGTGTCGCGCGCTCGAACGATTGGGCATCCGGGTGACTGTCGTGTCTCCGGGCCCCGACGGCCTGGTGCGAGCCGGCGACATGATCGACGCGATACGCGAAGACACGATCCTGGTGAGCATGATGTGGGTGAACAACGAGACCGGTGTGATCCAGCCGGTGGCGGACGTGGCGTGCGCCGCCCGGGCGCGCGGCGTACTCTGTCACAGCGATGCCGTGCAGGCATTCGGACGCGTACCGATTGATGTGCGCGGGGTGGGCGTGGATCTGCTTTCGCTTTCCGGGCACAAGTTTGGCGCACCGCCGGGGATCGGGGCGTTGTTCGTGCGCCGCGGCACGAGCATTGGCCCGGTGATCCATGGCGGCGGGCAGGAGTGGAATCTGCGCAGCGGCACGCACAATGTGCCCGGCGCCGTCGCAATGGCCGAGGCGGCCCGCGTATCCACGCGGGTACTCGAAACCGAGGCGGCCCGGCAGCGCAAGCTTCGCGATCGTCTCGAAGACGAACTGGCGCGCCGACTCGATGGGGTTCACGTCAACGGGGTGGGCGCGCCGCGCGTGGCCAACACGTCCAACCTCCGCTTTGATGGCGTCGACGGGGAAAGCGTTGTCCTCGCGCTCGATGCGGTGGGCATCGCGGTATCGAGTGCTTCGGCGTGTGCAGCGAGCCACCACGATCCGTCGCACGTGTTGTTGGCGATGGGTCTGTCGGAACGCGAGGCGTCGGGATCGATCCGTATCAGCATGGGATGGACGACGCACGCGAACGATGTGGACCGCTTGCTCGAGGAATTACCCCGTGCGATTGCCCGTTCCCGCGACCGCGCCGCTGCGGTGCGCGGGCAGCGGGGTGGTGTGTAGGGACGGGGTTTTCCGGCGTCGCCGCAAGGGACCGGATCGGTTCCATCCCCGCTTTGACAACCCGCCCGATTATTGCGTATCCTCGCGCCATTCGCGACGCGCAGGGCGCCGGAGACCGGCCGGAATACCGACCAGAGAAAGGGACGATATGTCGATCAAACCCGACAAGTGGATTACGCGGATGGTCCAGGAATACAACATGATTGAACCGTTCGAGGGCAAGCAGGTGAAGAACGGCGCGGTGAGTTTCGGCGTGTCGTCGTACGGATACGACATCCGCATCGCCGACGAATTCAAGATTTTCACGAACATCAACAGTACGGTGGTCGATCCGAAAACGTTCGACCCCAAGTCGTTCATCGATTTCCAGGGCGAGGTGGCGATCATTCCGCCGAACTCGTTTGCACTCGGGCGCAGTGTGGAATACTTTCGCATTCCGCGCAACGTGATGACGATCTGCGTGGGCAAGTCGACGTACGCGCGTTGCGGTATTATTACGAACGTCACGCCATTCGAGCCGGAGTGGGAGGGGTACGTGACGCTTGAGATCTCGAACACCACGCCGCTCCCGGCGCGCATCTACGCGAACGAGGGTATCGCCCAGGTGCTGTTTTTCGAGAGCGACGAGGATTGCCTGATCTCGTACGGCGACAAAAAGGGGAAATATCAGGGCCAGACGGGGATCACCCTCCCCAGGGTACCGTGATTCCGGGGATAAAATGCCTCAAACCCCGTAATTCGGGTATTTCAGCGCGTTTTCCCTTTGACATGTCCGGCGCAGGGCTGCTATTGGAGGGGAACAATGCGCAGAAACGTGTTCTGGACACCCTAGTTCATGGAGGAATCACAAAATGGCGAAGAAACCGGTGGATCTGATTATTTCGAAGGCCCGCACAAAAAACGCCGTCAAGGGGTGCAATGTGTCGGGTGAGTTTTACGGTGCGCTCGACAAGGCCGTTCGCGGCTTGATCAAAGAGGCGGAAGTACGCGCCAAGTCGAACAAGCGCAAGACGCTCAAAGCCTGCGATCTGTAGTTCGATTGCGCGCAGAGTTGTGGAAGGCCCGGCGATTGCCGGGCCTTCTGCGTTTGAGGAAGGGGCTCGCTCGGGCGCGCGTTCGCGCTCCCCTCACGGGCGCGCGCACCTGTCGTAGCGGCGCGCGTTCGCGCTTCCCTCACGGGCGCGCGCACCTGTCGTAGCGACGCGCGTTCGCGATCCCCTCACGGGCGCGCGTTCGCGCTTCCCTCACGGACCCGACACTCCGCTACGCTCGGCTCTCGCGCCTGCGGGGCGCGTTTGCGCTTCCCTCACGGACCCGACACTCCGCTACGCTCGGCTCTCGCGCCTGCGGCGCGAGGATCCTCGCTAGCTCCCGTGAGGGTCCGCTCGGGCAGTCGCTCACGCGCGTCAGGGAGGTTCCTGGGGGCTCTTCCGGTGAACGGTGTATTCGGGCAGCCGCCCGCGCGCTTCGGATGGGGAGAGCCAACCGGGTGCGCGTGTCAGAGGCCGAGGCTCCAGCGCAGCACGGCCCCGCGGTCTCCGGCCAGCAGGATATCGCCACCCACGCCAGCCCCGATGGCGCGGCCCACACGTCGAAGCATTCGCGCACCTTGTCGATGGGGGTGTACGACCACGCCGTTCCGTCGTAGCGCGCCACCGCACCGTAGAGTCCCGTCGCGTCGAGACCGGCACCGAATACGCGGTTGGCCGAGCGACCCGAAAGGGCACGCAGCCACCCCGCGTTTCCGCTGTCGGCCAGTGTCCAGCCGGACGCATCGCTGTGCAGCAACACGCCCCGCGTGCCGCTCACCCACAGGTCGTTCGCGTTTGCCCCCCACACGTCGAAGAGCCTGTCGGTTTGCGTGACGTTGGTTTGCACGAAGCCCGATCCGTCGTCGCGCAGGATCACCGCATTGACGGGAGCGTGGCGTCGGTGTTGATCGTGCTGCGGGGTGGCGGCGAGGTGGTGGGCTGGGAAATCGGCTACGATCCGGAGTTTCTGCGCGCGCGGCCGAATAACGCATTGTTCGACCGGTTGATCGAGGACGAGATTGCCGCGGGCAGCGCGCGGATCGACTTCGGCGCGAGCCCGGGTGGGGCGCGCTCGCGCGTGGATCGGTTCAAGGAATCGTTCGGTGCGGCTGGGGCGACGCGGCGCGTGGTGTACCGCGAGGCGATCGCGTATCGCTTGCTGCGTGCCGTCAACCGGCGGCTTCGGCGGTAGGGCCGTTCGCTCCAGTACGCGCAAGCCCGGTCCCACGGCTTCTTGGAGGCGGTCCCGGCGGTGCAAAAGAATCTACTTGACACTGGTCAATGTTCGTGGCAGCCTTAGATTCGTTGCGAGGGAGAAACTACAATGGCCAGACGACCATCAAGTTCCTGCTGTGGCGCCCGATATGCCGGTGTCGTGTGCTGGCCCTCGACTGCTGCATCCGCCTCCCCTTTCCTGCACTCCGCGATTCCTCTCAGCCGACCGCTGTTCGTTCCGGCGTCGGTCTGTCTGCACCGGGCTCGGCTGTTTGGAGCTTCATCCCCGCATGACTACACGCACATTACCGGGAGAGCAATATGACGCGCAGTACGCTGTTTCGCAGGTTGAGTGTTCCGCCGCTCGTTTGTCTGTCTGTCTGTTTGTCTGTCTGTCGCGCGCGGCGTATCGAACGTCTACGGGCACAAAACCCGAATTGCAGACGCTGCGCGTAATCGACGGGCAGAGCGTCGCGATCACCTCATCGTTTCAGATCATCGCTGAGGGGGGTGCGCAGAACAGCGTGGCGCAGATTCTCCAGGCGGAAATCGACGCCCTGATCTCCGGTACCGTGACCATCCATCCCCTGAGCGCCCTCGACGACAACGCTAGCCAGATTGTCATTGGAGACACCACGAACGCCGCGATCGACTCGCTGGCCGCCGCGCACAAACGCAGCACACGCAATCTGGGCCCCGAAGGCTACAATCTGATTGCGCTGCCCAATCCAGGTTCGACGAACGGCTCCTGGCGGATTTTGATCGTAGCGAATTCCCGGGAAGGCCTGATTCATGGCGTGTTCACGCTGAGCGACCTGATCGCCGGGGGAACGCCCGGGTCGGTGGACAACGTGCGCGTGCGCGACTACCCGGACCGGCCGCTGCGGGATCTGCAGCACTGGGTTCCCAGTGTAACCGGGTCGGCGTGGGTGAGTGCACGAACGCAGGAGTTCCGGGATATGGCGTCATACGGGGCCAACTCGGTGTCCCTCGGGCGCAGCGACTTCTACCGGATGGACCGGCCCGTTTCGACGGGCACGTTTGGCTCGTTCCTCAAGCAGACAGTAGACGCCGCGCCGAATTATGGTGTGGAACCGAATACGGAAATCACGTTTCCCACTCCGGACGTGGGACTTTTTCCGGATGGATGGAAGTGGCGTGAGGGAGAGTTTGTGCAGGACGAACCGTTTGTGATTGTCGA
>Ga0114931_10000113_pt1 | contig 88058 bp, 80 predicted proteins | sample 2SBtaG_FD_89579 | JGI IMG/M metagenome (GOLD analysis project Ga0114931, IMG submission 89579) | Deep subsurface microbial communities from Kolumbo volcano to uncover new lineages of life (NeLLi) - 2SBTROV14_V59a metaG | ecosystem: Environmental > Aquatic > Marine > Volcanic | place: Kolumbo...
CCAAATAAGGTTATGTTTGACATAGAGAGAGCGTTTTTTTGTTGTACAACTCAAAGGTAATTTGAGATACTTTAAATCCTCTCTCTATTTTTAAAACTTTTTAATCGTTTAGGACGGGATTGTACCCATAATAACTTTTTTTTAAATACCTTTTATAACGTTTTTTGAAATTAAATTGGTATAAGTGGTTTGTTTGTTGTTACTCAGTTGTTAGTTTCTTGTAGTGCTGATAATGAAATATTGAGTCAGTTCTCTAAAAGAAAGTATTTAAAAAAATATAAGAGTGAAAATGTTAAGTATGAAGATAAGATAGAGGGAAGAAGCAATGAGTTAGCTTTTAATGAAGAAACATCACAAGTTTTTACTGCTTCTAGTGATGAAAATTCAATTACTCAAATAATTGATGATGAGGTGAAGGAAATTAAAAAAGAAGAGCCTGTTGCTGAAGTGTTACCTGAAATTAAAGAAATAAGGATGGATTATTCAAATTGGAATAGTTACAATAGAGATTTTTCGAGACTGCCTATAGCTAGTGAAAAACTAGAGTTTAAGCACAATAGTTTAAAGAAGGGGGCTAGTATGACTGATTTACAATTAGTTCTTGCTATTCTTTTTCTTTTGATTGTACCACCTCTTTCAGTTTTGTTTAGCAACCCAGATAAGTTTGTTCTTAATCTAATTATTTACCTTGCTGGTTTGGGGCTTTGGGTTGCTGGAGTTACTGCTACTAGTGGAGCTATGGTAGGTGTCGGGTCCTTGCTTGTTTTTGTATCGTTTATTCATGCTTTAGTAGTATTAATAAAAAGTGCATAGATTTATTTTGTCAACTTATTTTAGGACGGGACAATAAAATATAAAAGGCCACTGAAAGTTTTCAGTGACCTTTTTTTTGTTGACTAAAGTGATTTCTAGTTTTTACTTCCTAACATTAATAATTCGTTGACGATAATTTCTGAAACATAACGTTTGTTACCTTCTTTGTCGTCATAGCTGCGATGGGTCAATTTGCCTTCAATAGCAATTTCATTTCCTTTTTTCACATAATTTTCGATAATCTCAGCTGTTTTTCCCCATGCTACTAAGTTATGCCATTGAGTATCCTCAACCTTTTCTCCTTTAGCATTTTTATAAGATTCATTAGTTGCAATAGAAAATTTTGCAATTTTTTTACCCGAATCTAGGTTAATAATTTCAGGGTTGTTTCCTAGATTCCCGATTAATTGTACTTTGTTTTTTAAATTGTTCATAATGTAAATTTTAATGATTTATAAATTAGTTATTAGTTTAAACCCGATTAGTTCAGATTTGATGAGGCAAAGTAAAGAGGGATAAAAGAAGTTAGTCGGTTGTTAAATGCTTGTTTTCGTTTAATGTCATTTGTAATCGTTTGTAGTCGTTTGTAAATGAATAATTCGTATGTTTACCGCATGGAAAAAAAGAAATGTTTAGAATGTGGTGAATTTTTTATGGGAAGATCAGATAAAAAATTCTGTTCGGACTATTGCAGGAACGCGTACAATAACAAGGTAAACAAGGATAGCAAAAATTTAATTCGAAACATTAATAATCGATTACGGAAAAACTGGAGGATATTAGAAGAGTTAAATCCTAATGGTAAATGTAAAATATCCAAGCAGCGTATGGATGCTAAAGGGTTCGACTTTAATTATCATACTAGTATTTATGTTACCAAGACAGGGAACACCTATTATTTTTGCTATGATCAGGGTTATTTAGCCTTGGAAAATGATTTTTACGCACTGGTTAAAAAAGATTAGATTAATGATAAATATCCTTTTTTAAATAAGGTTCATTTATTAGTATTGGAGAATGGGAGATGGTATAAAAAAACTATATCAATTTATTGAAGATGTAATTGTAAAGTTTGTTGTAGATAACTCACTCAACTATAGTGGTTCCATAGCATTTTTTACCATTTTTTCTTTGCCAGGGATATTGATAGGAGTTATCATTGTTGCTGGATCTGTTTTTGGAGAACAAGTAGTGAAAGGAGAGTTGTATCAACAAATAAAAACTTTAGTAGGAGAGTCATCCGCAAATCAAATTCAAGACATCATTTTAAATTTAGAAAATGCAGATTTTAATTATGTTGCGTTAATCATTGCAATTTCTACGTTGCTATATGGATCTACTTCTGTTTTTGCCTCTATTCAGGATGGTATTAATGTAATTTGGGGACTGCGACCTAAGCCAAAAAGGATAGCTCTTCAATTTATGCTTAACCGATTACTCTCGATTGCAATCATAGTTACCATTGGGTTTTTAATGTTAGTCTCTTTATCTATAGATACCTTGGTGGTGGTTTTTAACGATTGGTTGGTTGCTGTTTTAGGTAAAGATAGTGCATCACTAATCACTATTTTAGAAACCATAAGTTTTACTTGTATAGTATTTTTTGTATTTAGCACTATTTATAAAGTTTTACCAGACGCTAAAATTGAATGGGGAGATGTGTTTAGAGGGGCTCTACTCTCTACCACATTATTTATGATAGGTAAATACCTGATAAGTTTTTATTTGGGGAATAGTAGTTTTGGAACAGCATATGGAGCTGCAGGATCATTGGTGTTATTGCTGATATGGGTTTATTACTCAGCAATAATATTGTTATTTGGAGCAGAATTTATAGAGGTTTACACAAGAAGAAAAAGGAGGGTTATAGGTCCTAGTGAGCAGTCGGTTAAGATTATAACTAAAGAAGTTCATCTTAATTCATAGAGAAAATACTTAAGTAATTAAAGACGAACTGTTAATAATTGAGATAGTAATGGTAACAAAAAGGGTTTAAAATCGTTTACTTAGTAGTATGAAATATAAACTGTTAATAGTATTGTTTGGGTTTTTCTCCTTTTTTTTGGTAGCTTTTTCTGTTCCTAATGTAAATGAAATTGAAATTGTGCAAGTTGCTGTGCCACATGATACAATTAATTATCACTTTGTAGATAATGAGCAGCTGTATGAGGAGGGATGGGATAAATTGGCGCAACCTAATTTTTGGAGAGTATTAATTGGTATGGAGGGAGACTCGGCATTATTAAATATTGCTAGTACTCGTCAAATTATTGAGAAAGTGGCTGTTGCTGATTGGAAGAGGTTAAAGGAAGTTGAGCAAGACCAATACAGAGATAGTGTGAGAGATTATTACCAATTACCAAAGGATGAACATATATATCTAACAACCGGAAAAAAATCGTTTTATGATTTTAAGCGTGTTATGCCTGGCATAGGAAAGGCTATAGAGGTTTTTAATGCGAATGATGTAGATCCTTTTTATGCACAAGCTATACTGTTGATTGAAAGCCCTAATAAACTACAAAAATCTCCTGTTGGTGCATATGGTTCATTTCAAATAATGAGAAAAGTAGCCATTAATATGGGATTAAAAGTAAATAGGTATGTAGATGAAAGAAAAGATTTCGAAAAATCAGCATGGGCAGCTTCTAAGTTAATCAAGACTATTTGTATTCCTGAGTTGAATAAGATATTAGACGAACGTTGTATTACCTACCAAACAACTGATATTTGGTACAGATTACTTGTTTTACATGTCTACCATGCAGGTGCTGGAAATGTTAAGCATGTTATAGCTGCAATAAATCCTATTGAAGGGAATATGGGGCTTATTCAACAATTATGGCAAACTGAAGCAGCAGGTTTTAGAAATGCTTCTCAAAATTATTCTCAACTGGCTTTAGCGACAATGTTAGAACTAGATCAAATCATATATAATGATTGTGATTATATTTCCTGTTCTCCTTTAGTAAGAAATTAGTTTTAAACTTTATAAAAAGGTCAATATTTTGGTGGATTATTTTTTTAGTGTATTTGTATAACTAATGCAGAATTTATATAATTTTAGGATATAAAATTTATTAGAAGAGGGCTATATAATGGATAAATACGATTTATGTGTAATTGGAGGAGGTCCTGCAGGGTATGCAGCCGCAATGAGAGCAATAGATTTTGATAAAAAGGTGTTGCTTATTGAAAAAGAAAAATTAGGTGGTTATGGTATATATGATGGTGCTTTGGCATCTAAAACAATGTGGGAATTATCATCTCGATATAGAAAGCTATCTGATGAGTTAGGAGACGGGTTGGATGTTAGTGCTTTAGATATTACCTTTGAGAAGGTTAAAAAGACGATAGAAGCAGCAGTTTTCGATAGAAAATTCCAATTGACTTGCCATTTACGAATAATTCATGCTGAAACCAATTTAATTACTTATGAAAAAGGAGTAGCTAGTTTTGTTACCGATAAGGAGATAAAGATAACTAAAGAATCTGGTGCTGAGGAAATTATACACGCGGAACACACCATTATTGCATCAGGAAGTAGGCCTAGGCATTTACCGAATATTGAGGTTGATGAAAAGAATATTTTGACTAGTGATGGAATTATGCATTTGGACGAGTTTCCAAAAAGTTTGGTTATTGTTGGGGCTGGTGTTATTGGGTGTGAGTTTGCTACCATGTTTGCTAATTTTGGTAAAACAAAGGTGTATTTAATTGATAGAGCGAAAAGAATTCTTCCATTTGAAGATGAAGATATTTCCAACTTAATTTCACATAACATGGAAAAACGAGGGGTGGTAATTCATAGAAAAGCTGCTCTTAAACGGATGGAAGTTAAAGATGGAATGGTAGAGTATGAAATTGAAAATGAAAATGGAGAGAATGAAGTGTTACGCGTGGAAAAAGCACTGTTATCTGTAGGTAGAGTTCCTAATATTAAGCCATTAAAAATAGAAAATGCAGGTGTTAGCATGAGTAAGCGAGGAGTACATATTGGAGATGTAGATACCCAAACTAATGTGCCTCATATTTTTGCTGTAGGTGATGTGTCAGGTCATATGCCATTAGTAAATGTTGGAGAGCGAGAAGCTAGACACGCAGTAGTAAAGATGTTTGCTGATTTTCCTGTAAAGGAAATTAATTATGAGAATGTTTCTACAATTATGTTTCTAATGCCTGTTGTAGCTTCGGTAGGAGCAAACGAAAAAATGTTGAGAGAGAAAAACATTCCTTATCGTATGGCAAAAGTTGATTACTCTACTATTGCTAGAGCGATATCCATGGGAAGCCCACAAGGGTTTTTTAAATTAATTGTTTCTGATGATGATGAGATGAAGGTGTTGGGGATGCGAGCAGTAGGATATCACGCATCATCAGCAATCCAATCTATTGCTTTATTAATGTATATGAATAAAGGAATAGATGAGTTAGCTCATATGATTCATCCACACCCATCAATTGTAGAAGGAGTTCAAGAGGCAGCTCGAATGTTATTAGGAAAATCTATTTATAAGTCAGCTGTCTTTAAAGATAAATTAAAGTGTTACAAGCATAGAGATGGAGTAACAACACCTTTAACTATTATTGAAGACGGGAAACGAATAAAGTTTGAAGAGGTGGCAAGAAGCTTTCATGAAGATCATGAAGATTAACCAACGTTTACCTTATTTAAGTTTTTTAATATAGAAAATGCTCTGTCTACGCTTTCATCATCAACGATGATGGTAAATTCATGAATACTAGATATCATATCTAAAACATTAATCCCTTCCCAGGCAATTTTCTTTAAAATGAAATAATAGACCCCTGAAGTACTAGAATGTCCGCTAGGTAATTTTATAGTGATAGATGATAATTCTTCAATCTTTCCTATTAACTTTTCATCGTTAAAAAGCTTTTCAACTGTTTCATTTTCAGAATCACTAAGAATAATACTTGCCCCATAAACGCTTTGGGTAAAAGCATAAAATATATCTTGTTTTTTAGCTAACTTTTTCAGCAAATCTGATTGCTTATCAGCGATGGATTCAGTTATTTCGTAGGTGTAGTGATTAATTCTAGATCGAACAGTAATGTCACCTAGATTGTGTATGGCTTTCTTAACCTTAACCTTAAGATTAGAATCAAACTTGGGAGAAAGTCTTTTTAAAGCCATTACAATTGCGCCAACTTGCACATCTTTGTGTAATTTTTCATCAATTTCTGGTTTAATTTGTCTAGATAATGATGACAAATTAATCAGTCCCTCAGAAAGAGCTTCTTCTAAAAAAGGAGATCTTTTAATAATTTCTTCTACAATAACGTGTGTTGCCTTCATGTGTTATATTTAACGATTTGCTATCAAAAGTATTAAAAATACATCAAAGTATAAAAATTTTTAACAAAATGTGTTTTTAATTACTCGCTTATAATGGCGCTATTTTTAATGGTAGTTCTTCTTCTATCTAGCCTTCTGTTTAGTTTTGCTTTTTTATCGAAAAGCTTATCATAAATAAAAGATATGGGGTTGGTAAATAAATGCACCATTTTAAATTCAGTAGGAGTAACATTTCTGTCTTGGTAAAGATTAACACCTTCCATTTTAATTTTTTCATTCTGCTTGTCCATAGCTAAAAATGCTTTTTTAAACTCTTTGTATGATGGCCAAGGAAATATTTCTATTTCGTTAAGAGAAAGGGAATCTTTATAGAGTTTAAATTTTGTTAGATATTCTCCTTTTGTTTTATAAGGTGTAATATATTCCAAAGATTTAAACCCTACATATGAAACTCTAATAGTGTCATTTACTTTTGGTGAAATGGTAAAATCCCCATTGTCATCAGTTTTAACTCCTTTAGTGTTATTAATGATGATATGCGCGCCTTTTAATAATTCGTTATTAATACCATTTACAACAGTGCCTTTTAAAATAAAGTTGCCGGTGCTGTCTTTTTGAGCAAAAGACATTGAAGAGCAAAGTAATAAGGTGAGGATAAATCCATATAATTTCATACTATAAAAGTAAGTCAAAAGAGCTAAGAGTTATTCATAAAAATTGTTAATCGATTTTAAGGAAATATTAGTTATGTATTAGTTTTTTTCGTTTTTTTATAAGAGATTGTTGGAAATTATGGATTATATAGAGTTAACATTGGAGGTAGCACCGCTTGAGCCTGGGAGAGATATATTGATGGCGGAGTTAGCTGAGGTAGGCTTTGAGAGTTTTTTGGATACAGAAGAAGGCTTGCTCGCTTATATTCAAAAAGATGAATTTGATGAGAACTCTTTAAAGGAGATTAACATTTTTAAGCAATCAGGTTTTAAAACCAATTATCAGCTAAAAACGATAGCCGATCAAAATTGGAATGAAGTTTGGGAGAAAAGCTTTGATCCTATAAATGTAGAAGATGCTTGTTATATTAGGGCTCCTTTTCATGAAAAAGAAAGTAATATCAAATTTGATATAGTTATTGAGCCTAAAATGTCTTTTGGAACTGGTCATCATGAAACAACATATTTGATGATAAAAAGATTGCTGGATATGGATATCAATGGAAAGAAAGTATTAGATATGGGCTGTGGAACGGGTGTGTTGGCTATATTGGCTAAGCTTAGAAAGGCTGCTTGTGTGATTGCAGTTGATATTGATGAGTGGGCATACCGTAATACTATTGAAAATATTGAAAATAATAATAACCTTGAAATTGATGTTAAGTTGGGTGGAGCAGAGGTTATATCTAATCAGCAGTTTGACGTTATTATTGCGAATATTAACAGAAACATCTTATTGCAAGATATGAAGAGCTATGTTCAATCATTGAATGCAAAGGGAGATTTGCTATTAAGTGGTTTCTTTTTTGCAGATAAGGAGGTGTTAATTGAAGAAACATCAAAGTATGGATTGGAATTATCATACGAAGAATCTAATAATGATTGGACATTACTACATTTAGTCAAGCTATAAACAAATGAACATGTATAAAAATATTATTCTATTCCTTTTACTTATAGTTGCTATCCAAGCAACTAGTCAAACTAAAATCAAACAATTTTCATCAGACTCTACTTTGTTTTTTGAAGAAATGGAAACGTTTATGACCTACTCTAGAAAGGTAGATGGGAAATTAGTGATGGATGAATTTTCTTGGGATTGGTTGGGAGGTAAATTTTCTCAAAAGCAGAGAGAAAGTGTGTATAGGGTAGCTAACTTAATGCTTAAAAAAAGAAAGAAAGCATTTCCAGATTTTAAAAACTATTTATTTACAATATCTCAGTTTGTGAATAGTAAGTATCAAACGGAAAATAGTTTTTTTGAATGGCAGGAGATAGTAGTAAAGCTGGTTAACGGAAAAAGTAAAAAAAGGTTTACAAGCTACTTAAAAGCTTGTAATGGGTTGTTTACAGAAAATTTGTTGTATAAATCTTCTGCCAATTCATGGGGTGCAGATAATAATAATTATAAGTTCGGGTATGACAGTTTACCTACTATTGAGTTTGAATCTTTAACATTAACTTGCTACTCTAAAGGGGATAGTTCTGTGATTAACAACACAAAGGGGATTTACTATCCAACAGAAAATAAGTGGATAGGGCAAGGTGGTAAGATCACCTGGGAAAGAGCTGGATTCCCTGCAGATTCCGTTTATGCAGAAATAGAAGATTATAAGTTTTCTGTAAAATCACCAAGGTACAGTATAAAAGATGTTGTGTTTTATGATTACTATTATTTCGATCAGCCACTAAAGGGTGGGTTAGATGAAAAAGTATTAGCGAATGTAAAGCCAGAAAAGGCTACATATCCACGTTTTACTTCTTATGATTCGCAACTAGAAATAAAAGATATCTCTAAGGGTGTTGATTATATAGGAGGGTTTTCATTAAATGGAAGGAGAGTAATGGGAAGAGGTGTAGATGATGATGCCTATGTGATTTTTTATAAAGAGGGGAAGCCTTTCTTGAAAATGGCATCTAAAACTTTTATTATAAAACCAGAGCGTGTTGTTGCAGAAATTGCAGCAGCTACTTTTTATTTGGATAAAGACTCAATCTATCATCCGGGGTTATCTTTTAAATTTTTTATTCAAGATAGAAATATTGTTTTGATTAGAGATCATAAAGGAATTAAATTAACACCCTACTTCAATTCATACCATCAAGTCGATATGGATTTTGAATCTTTAAACTGGAAAATAGATTCTCCAAAGGTAGAATTTAGAAATATGAAAGGGGGAACAAAAACGGATGCTATTTTTACATCGTCTAATTATTTTAGTCTTCGAGCCTATTCATCTATTATGGGTATGGGGGATGTGCATCCTTTTTATCAGATTAAACAATTGGTAGATCAAATGGATACCAATTATATTACCATGGGAGAGTTGGCTCAGGTTACTCGATTTTCCTTTGATCAACTAGACAATATGTTGCTAGACTTATCCAATAAAGGGTTTGTTTTATATAATTATGATGAGAAGACTTTTGTTGTAAAAGATCGTTTAATAGATTGGGTAAATGCTAGTGGTGGTAATATTGATTATGATGTTATTGGGTTTTATTCTAAAATATCGGGTCAAAGTAATGCTACACTTAGTTTATTGAATTATGATTTAAAAATTAGGGGAGTAAATAGCATAAATGTTAGTGATTCACAAGAGGTAATTATATATCCAGCAAAAAGAGAGATAATATTAAAAAAGAATAGAGATTTTGATTTTAGTGGTGTTGTTCAAGCAGGTAGATTTGATATTATGGGAAGCAACTTTGCATTTAAGTACGATGAGTTTAAAGTTGATATGCCTAATGTAGATTCTTTGAGAATTTATGCGGAAACGGGAGAATATGATCAACAAAACAGGCCAATTATTAAGCCTGTAAAAACTGTTATTGAGAAAATTAATGGTGATTTGATAATTGATAGAGGTGATAACAAATCTGGCGTAAAGCCTGCTCACAAATATCCCATTTTAAATAGTTATAGAGACTCTTATGTTTTTTATAATAGAGGCTCTATTCAGGGAGGGGTTTATAAGAAAGATGATTTTTATTTCCATGTTGAGCCTTTTACAATTGATAGTTTGGATAATTTCGATAATTCAGCACTTAAATTTAAGGGAACATTTCTCTCAGCAGGTATTTTTCCAGATTTTGATGAGATGTTAACCTTACAACCTGATCATTCTTTAGGTTTTGTTAGAGAGACTCCTCCCAGCGGATATCCAATGTATGGAGGGAAGGGCACTTTTAATGACACTATTAATATGAGTCACCAAGGTCTTAAAGGGAATGGTAGTTTAAAGTATATTGCTTCAACCACTTATTCCAATGATTTTAATTTCCATCCTGATTCAATGTTTGCTATTGCTCAAAACTTTAATGTAAAAGAAAATCCGGTAGCAGTTGAGTTTCCGCCCGTAGAAGGAGAAAATATTACAACAACCTGGTTTCCTAAGAGAGATATTATGATACATAAAGAAATAGATAAGCCTATAGCGATGTATGATATGGCTTCATTTATGAATGGACAAACCATGATTCAGCCAGAAGGGCTTACAGGCTCAGGAATGTTTGATTTTGAAAAAGCAGAATTAGAAGCCAATTTAATCAGGTTTAAACATCAAGATTTTGAATCAGATACTGCAGATTTTAGATTGAAGGATGATTCTTTGGCGAATGAATTAACATTCTCAACGGTTAATGTTAATGCATCTGTGTCATTCAAAGACAGAAGAGGAAGCTTTAAATCCAATGGAGGAGGTTCTTTTATCGATTTTCCTCAAAACCAATATATATGCTACATGGATGAGTTTAAATGGTATATGGATAATGATGAGATTGAGCTTTCAGCTGGAGAAGCAGCTTCTGCCGATGCTGCAGATGTTAAGCTGGAAGGGGCTCAATTCATATCCATTCATCCTGAGCAAGATTCATTAAGTTTCTTTTCATCAAAAGCAAAGTATGATTTAAGAAAAAAGATTATTTCTGCAAAAGGTGTTAAGTTTATGAATATTGCAGATGCAATGGTTTACCCTGATAGTGGAAAAGTTACAGTGTTAAAGAAAGCTAAAATGAAAACATTAAATAATGCTAGAGTGGTTGCCAATTACATAACTCAGAACTTTAACATCTATAATTCTACAATTAATGTTTTTGGAAGAAAAGAATATTCAGGTTCTGGATACATCGATTATGTGGATGAAATTGAGAAAAGACAAACTATCTACTTACAAAATTTAGGAGTAGATTCTGCAGGACAAACGTATGCAACAGCGAATATATTGCCAGATACTAATTTTACTTTAAGTCCTAATTATGATTTCTACGGAAAAGTTAGGCTACTTGCAAATAACCAACATTTAACATTTGATGGATTTTCAAGAATACACCATGATTGTGATTTGTTGCCTAAAAACTGGTTTAGTTTCGAAGCAGAAATCGATCCAATGGAAATATACATTCCTATAGATTCAACAACTAAAGATATTACTGGAAATCCACTTTATTCGAGCGTTATGTTAAGTTCGGATTCTTTAGGAATATATACTTCATTCTTAAACAATAAAAAGAAATATAGCCATGTGGAAATGATACCTACATCTGGTTATCTTTTTTATGATAAAGTAGCTGAAGAATATAAGATATCTAATAGAGATAAGTTGCAAGAAATGTCTTTTAGTGGGAATTATTTGAGTTTAAACACTAAGAATTGTAAAGTTTATGGTGAAGGAACTATTGATTTAGGAGAGAAATTAGGTCAGGTAGATTTAAAAACAGCAGGAGTTGTTCAGCATAATCAATTGGATGGCGATGCAATATTTGATTTGGTGGCAATAGTTGATTTCTTTTTCACAGATGATGCCTTAAAGAAGATGATAAAAAGACTAGAAGAATCTAGTTCTCTTGATCCAGCTAAATTGGATAGACCAACTTTTGAAAAAGGGTTGAGAGAGTTGTTAGGTAAAAAGGATGCAGATAAATTAATAAGTGAAGCTAGTTTATATGGTACGTTTAAGAAATTGCCAGAATCTTTAAGAAAAACAATCATATTTAATGATTTAAAAATGAAATGGGATGGAGCCAGTAGATCGTATAAATCGTTTGGTAAGTTAGGGATTGGAAATATAGGGAATAAACAAATTAATAAATATGTAAATGGGAAAGTGCAATTGACTAAAAAAAGGAGCGGAGACTTGCTAACTATTTATTTAGAAATAGATAAAAATAATTGGTATTTCTTTACATACACAAGAGGGATTATGCAGTCAATTTCTTCAGATGCTGACTATAATACAGCAATACAAGAAGTAAAACCTGATAAAAGAAAATCGAAAGGATTAAAAGAACAAGGGCCGTATCAATTTATGTACTCTACAATTAGAAAGAAGAAAGACTTTTTAAGGAAATTTGATAATTAATTTGGGGAATAGCACGATTTTTACATCCATTAATATATTACTATTTTTGTTAATTGTCTTAAAGACTTTATGATTAAGGAACAGCTACATAAACAGCTATTTATATTTATAGCATTTTTAACATTATCCTTTAGTGTTTATGCTCAATATTCATCTGAGGAAGAATTGAAAGCTGCTTCTAATGAATTCTTTGAAACAGAACAGTATATTGAAGCGTTACCCTTGTTTTCTCAATTACTTAGTTTATACCCTAAAGATCTTAATTATAACTATAAATACGGGGCATGCTTATTATTCGCTACACGAGATAAAGAGAAATCGCTGAAGTACTTAAAGTTTGCAGGATCTAAATCTACCGTAGATCCTTTAGCATATTATTTTCTAGCTAAAGCATACCATTTTAATTATGAGTTCGATCCAGCTATTGTTTATTACAATAAGTTTAAGGGAAAAGCAGATAATAAGCAATTGCAAAAATACAATGTAGAGAGGTAGAGATGTGTGAGAACGGTAAACGCTTATTAAAAAATATGGTAGATATCGGGGTGTTAGAAAAAAAAGAAATTAGAGCAACCGATTTTTTTAGATCATACGCATTAAAAGGAATAGGAGGGAAGGTTATTGTGAAACCAGATGATTTTAAATCTAAGCTAGATTTAAAAAGAGAAGAAACGTCCTTAGTTTATTTAGGAGAATCTAAAGATGTAGTCATCTATTCTTCTTATGGTAGTGATGGTAAAAATGGGAGAGATTTGTATAGAGTTGAAAGAGAAGGTACAGAATGGAGTAAACCGATCAATTTAGGAGAAAATATCAATACTAAGTATGATGAAGATTATCCTTTTTTACACCCTGATGGAAAAACACTTTACTTTAGCTCTAAAGGTTATAACAGTATGGGGGGGTATGATGTGTTTAAATCTACTTATGATGCTGCAACAGGAAGCTGGTCAACACCAGAAAATTTGGATTTTCCAATTAACACTCCAGGAGATGATATTTTATATATTTCAGATATTGATAATAAGCTGGCTTATTTTGCTTCATCAAGAGCAAGTAAGCAGGGGGAATTAACTGTTTATCGAGTAACAGTAGATCCTCAGCCTGTTAAAAACTCTGTTATTAAAGGAGTTTTTCTTGCAGAAGAAAATCCTTCTATGAAATCAGCAACAATAACTGTCCAGGATGTTAATAAAGATAAACGATATGGTGTTTATAAAACACATAATGTTTCTGGTGAGTATATGTTAATGCTACCAAGTAATGGAGGGAAATATAAGATTTTAGTTGAGACAACTAGTGATGCCCCAATACATTCGGCTATTATTGATGCACCTGTATTAGAAGAGTATAGAGCATTGAAGCAGGAGCTGATTTTGGTTGGAGAAGGCGATAGTGAGAAGTTAGTAGTTAAAAATCTATTTGATGAATCTGATGAGTTTGATATTAATGACCCGTTGGTGGTTCAAAATATTCTTAAGGCAAAAGCAAACCTTGATGTAAATACTACCGAAGAAGAAGTTTTAAATAGCTCTATACAGGCTAGTTTAGATAAAGCGTTAGAAGAAAAAGAAGGGTCTGTAGAAGAGAATTCTACTTACTCTAACATGTCTGACGAAGAATTGAGTGAACAAATTCAGGAACAATCCCAAAAGTTAATTAATCAGGCAAAAGAGTCCAGAAATCAAGCTAACTCTTCTTATCAAATCGCTCAAGAGAAAAGTATTAAAGCTAAGCAACTACATGGAGAGTCGTTAGCTCTATATAAAGAGGCAGATGAAGCAATAAATGATGTAGAAAGAAAAGAAAAGAAAACAGAAGCAGATCAGAAAAAGATAGAAGCAGCTCGTTTAATCAATGAATCTGCTGCAATAATGAGTGTAGCAAGATCTGTGGAAAATGAAGCAAATGAAAGAGAGTCTGATATAAAGGCGATTGAGGAAATACAAGAGAAAGTTTCTTCTGGAGATAGATTGGCCATGGAGGAAGGGAAAGAAAAACTTGATGAAATTGCTTCTGCGACTTACCAAAATGAATCGGCTCTAATTGCAGAAAAAGACATAGCCGAAACTAAATACAAAGAAAAACAACAAGCGTATAAAGATGAGGTGATTAATGTGACAGAGTTGAATAATAGAAAGAATGACTTAATCGCCTCGATTAATCAATTGGAAGAAAAAAAAAATTCGACAAAGAAAAAGAAAGAGAAAGAAGATATTGATTTACAATTGGAAACACTTAAAATTGATGTAGAAGATGCAGAGTTTGATATAGATGCTGCAAAAAAGAGAGAAGCTAACTTTTATAAAGATTATGTTGAAGCTCAAAACAAATATGAAGCTTCTAAAGATGTAGTGGATCAACTTGAGGATAATAATATTTCATCAACAAAAATAGATGATATAGAAAAACTAAAAATAGAAAACAACATTTCATACCTGGAAGATGAAGGACTGTTAGGTTACTACCCTCCAGCAGAAGAAACGACAGCTATGAAAGTATTGTCATATGATTTAGAAGAGCACAAGGATGAGTACAAAATAATTGATGATGAGGGGGAATTGATTGATTATGGTACTCAGTATGGGGCTGTGCTTGCTGAAGTGGATGCAGTGGAAGATGAGCAAGAAAAATCGATGTTGATTAAAAAGGTTAATGAAGAATGGATAAGTTCTATTGATGAAGATATTGAAATAAGGAATAATCAATTAGAAGCTTCATCTAACGATGGAGAAAAAGAAGAGTTGAAAAATAAGATTGAATCTTTGGAAGTTCTAAAGAAGGAAAAACAGAAAGAAATTGATTTGATAGATGTAGTTGCTGAAGAAAATGAAATTGATACGGAAGATGAAATTGAGTCAGATATTCTCGAAGAGAATGATAGTCAACCTTCTGATACAAGTGTTGATGATGTTGTGGACTTAGAAAATTATGAGTCGCAATATAGTGAGAGATTGAATCAACTTCCGGAGGAGGATACTTATGAGGCTTACAATCAAAAGGCGAAATTGCATAAAAAATGGGCAAATACTATTGAGAAGGATATTGCAAATAAAAAAACTGAATTATCAACAACAGCAGATGGTGGAAATAAGAAAGATTTAGAATTAAAAATAGCTATGTTAGAGAACAGCTTGCAAGATCAGGAAGAGTATGCAGCATTGTATGAAATGCAGGCAGAGTCAGTTCAGCCAAGTACTATTGAAAATGAAAAAACACCTCTTATTAGTGATGTTGTAGAGACAACAGAGCCACAAGAAGACAATGTGATTGAAGAAGTTCCACTTGAAAAGGAAGAGGTAAAAGAAGTTGTTGAAGAGGAAGCTGAACAACCTGAGAATCAAATAGAGTCAATTGATGTTGAGCAGCCTGTTGAGGAAAAGAAAAACTATGTTGATCAGTATAAGGTTAAGGAGGAAAACTTAACAGCTAACAATTTAAATGCTGAAGAAGATGAATTCTCTAACCTCAAATACAACAACAAATATGAGTACAAGTCTGAGCAGTCGAAGAAAGCAATGGAAGAAGTTACTCAGTTAAAAAGTGAAGCATCAGAACTTGATGATGAGGCTGAGGTACTGTATAATTCTATAGAAAATATGACTTCTGAAGAAGAGAAATCAGCTACATCTACTAAAGCAGAAGAGTTGCAAACTCAATCATATAAAAAACAAGATGAGTTAGCAACAATTTACGAGGAAGCTAACAGGAATGAGTTTTACAATAATGAAACTACTTTATCTAATTTAAAAGGAGTAAATAAAAATGTTGATTCACAAGCTTCGCTTATGGCTGATATGTTATCGGATGAATCTAATATTTACTTTAATCAAGCCAAAGAAAAAAGAACAAAAGCTCAAGCTTCTAATAGTTTTGTGTCTAAAGAAATTATGTTGCAAGAGGCATATGAATTGGAGATGAAGGCTATTGAAAAACAAAACCAAGCTATAGCGATGTACCTAGAGGAGGGTGATGATGAATTACTTTCAATGATTGAAACGGAAAAAAAGTATGATGAAAAAGAAACAGCGGTAGAGATAAGCAATACTGATGATGAAACTAAAACAATAACTCCTTTTGAAAACGAACCAGTTAACGAGGAGGTAGTAGACAATATTGAGTTAACTGAAGAAGATGAGCCGATTAATAATGAGAGTGTAGAAGATTTACCCGAAGTTGCTGAAGAGAGACCTGTTGTACCTGTTAATAATGAGATTGATAATACGACAACAAGTGTTACCGGTGATGTGGAACCTTTTGAAGTATATGAACCATTGGCTATTGATTTACCTTCTTCTGAGGTAGAAGAAGAAGCAAAAGATTTAGAAGAAACAGCAGCGATTTTAAAAGCAGAGGCCAAAGTCTTAACAGATAGTGCGGAAACAGTGAAAAAGAAAAAAGAGAGAGAACCAATAATTGCAAAAGCTACCGAATTAACTGAAGAAGCGGATCAGAAGATGAAGGAGGCGGAAGTATTGTATGCTCAAGCAGAAGAGATGAAAATAGAGGAAGAAGAGTTGTTGAGCGATTTATCGGAGGGTAGAGCAGCTGTTGCTAATGAAAAACTGACACAAGAAGAAACTACGTTAGTTACTAATCTATCTCCAACAGAAATAAAGGAAACGAGAGAATCAGAAGATTATAAAGAATATGCTAGTGCTAAAAAAGAAACAAGAAGGTTAATTAAAGAAGCGCAAGTAGAATATATAGAGGCCGATAGGGTTCAAGAAGAAGCTGAAGACCAAAAAACATTGGAGATTAGTTTAAATGCCATGCTTGCTGCAGCTCAGACAGAAGAAGATAAGGAGAAAAAACGTGGTCAGATTGAGAAACTACAAGGTATGATAGAGGAGAATGAATCTAGGGCTAAAGAATTAAGAAGTAGTGCTACAGAGAAAGAGAAAAAAGCATTAGAAAATAATAAAAAGAACGATGAAATTTTAGCTAATTCTGATATTTCTGACCAGATTAAAGCTGTAGAGAAGGTGGAAACGTATAACACTAGTTTGCTAGAAAAGACAACTCCTGCTCCGGATGAATTAGCAGACAATATGACAATAGATGATGAATTCCCTCAGGAAGAGACTGTTGTAGAGGAAACACCAATAGTGGAGACAGAAAGAGAACAACCAATTATTGAAGAACCTGTTCAAGAAGTTGTAGAACAGCCGGAGGTAATTGAAGAAGAATCGGATCCAATAGTTGAGACTGATCGACAAGAGGAATCTGTTGAGGTAAGTGAGCCTAGTAATACAGCTCCGATTAATATTGATGAAATACCAGCGGTATTAGAAAAATCCATTTTTGTTTTAAATAATAATCAGGCAGAGTATAGTGACGATAAGCCTATACCAGTTTCACCTAAGCTTCCTGAAGGACTAGTGTTTAAAGTGCAAGTAGGAGCTTTTAGAAATCCTATTCCTCAAAGTCATTTTAGAGGATTTGCTCCTATAATGGCAGAAGATGCTGGAAATGGAATTACACGGTATACGGCAGGTTTCTTTAAGAAGTTTAATGCAGCTAATGAAGCAAAAATAGACATACGTTCAATTGGATATAACGATGCTTTTGTGGTGGCATTCTTTAATGGAGAAAGAATTAATATGAATAAGGCACGAGCAATGGAAGCTGGAGGAGATGATGTACTAGTAAGTAATGAACAACGAGATAATCCAATTGAGGAAACGAACACTTTAGTAGAAAATACTTCAACTCCTGATATTACACCTGTTAACACTTCTGTGAGAGAAGAGGTGAAAGATGGAGTTTCTACGGATGTTAGAAATATTGATGGTGTATTTTATACGATTCAAGTAGGGGTCTACTCTAAACCAATAACCTCAGGACAATTGAATAATTTAACTCCTATTAATAGTGAGCGAGTTCAAAATGGTTTAATTAGATACACCTCTGGAGTTCATAAAAATCTGGATGATGCTAATAGAGATAAAGATAGAATTAGAGGAATAGGTATTAGTGATGCATTTATAATTGCATATAACGGAGGTTCAAGAATTTCTGTGGCAGAGGCAAGGCAGTTGTTAGGAAGTAGTAATGAAAGTGTTCCTGTAGAAAGAGAAGAAGATCCTGCGAAAGAAATTATTGAGCCAGAACAAGGAGATGTAGAAATGGAATCTAATACTCAAAAAGTTGATGTGAGATATAAAGTACAGTTAGGAGAATACGAAGAAGAAGTTCCTATAGAAGATGCAGGAATATTCTTAAGGTTAACAGGAAGGGGAGTGAAAATTTATGAAGAACAAGGAAAAACGATATATACTATTGGTTCTTTTCCTGATTATCAATCAGCAATTGATACACAAATTGAAATGAAAGAAATGGGGGTTGAAAAACCAAAAGTGATCGCATATAAAGACGATATATTAATAACAGTTGAAGAGGCATTAGAAATTCAAAAAAATAATTAACATGCTAGGTCAAACAAAAGAAGCTTCAGTAATTGAATTAGAAGAAATTCTCATTAACGAACACCAAATAGTTTTATACAATGATGATGTAAACACATTTGATTATGTGATTGACTTACTTGTGAAGGTGTGTGATCATGATCCTATACAAGCTGAGCAATGTGCTTATTTAGTTCATTACAAAGGAAAGTGTGTGGTAAAAAAGGGCGCTTTTAATATTTTAAAGGTAATGCACGAAACATTATCAAACAAAGGATTAACAGTTGAGGTAGAGTAAAATCATTACTATGAAATCATTGAAAACTTATATAATTGTATTTATTGTAATAAGTATATTATCATGTGCAAAAGTTCCTATTTCAGGCAGAAAACAAATTATATTAATACCAGAGAGTGAATTGATGAGTATGAGCTTAGTACAGTATCGTACATTTTTAAAAGAAAACCCACCTTCTTCTGATGCAATAGCTGCGACTAAACAAGTGAAAAGGGTAGGTACTAGAATAGCTCATGCTGTTGAGAAATATATGCATGATAATAATCAATCAAAACGAATTAGAAATTACAAGTGGGAGTTTAACTTGGTAAATCAAAACTTGATTAATGCATGGGCAATGCCAGGAGGAAAGGTGGTAGTGTATCAAGGACTTTTACCTGTGGCAAAAACTGATGAAGGGTTAGCCGTGGTTATGGGGCATGAGATTGCACACGCAATAGCTAGACATGGTAACGAAAGAATGAGTCAGGCAATACTAGCAGCAGCTGGAGGTGTAGCTATAGCTGTTTATATGAAAGATAAACCCAAAGAAACACAAGCTTTATTTTTAGGAGCATACGGAGTTGGAACAGGTTTAGGAATATTGGCGTTTGGAAGGAATCAAGAAAGTGAGGCAGATAAGTTAGGAATGGTGTTTATGGCTATGGCTGGTTATCAACCAAAAGAAGCTATTCCTTTTTGGGAGCGTATGAGAGCAGCTGGAGGAGGAGGAAGTGTTCCAGAGTTTTTAAGTACACACCCAGGGCATGAGACTCGTATTGAACGAATAAAAGACTGGTTGCCTAACGCAGAATCTTATTATACTCCAGTACAATAAAAAAAAAGGTACTGTTTTACTTGAATCTTAAAACAGCACCTTTTTTTATAAGCATTTTCTTATGAAAAGAAGGTAATAAACGATTTGTCAGCAATTACGTGAGCAGATTTTGGAAACTCACCGTGTACAATCAATTTATTTTGGTGGTGATGTTCTAGCTCACTCAACTTGTTTCTGTTTATTAGGATAATAGTTGAATGACCATGGTGGTCTGTTTTATCTAAAATGGTTTCTTCATTGAAATCACATTGCCAATGTGTTTCGCTCATTTCTTCTTGATAAGATATTTCTAGTGTAGGGACTTTAAAATAGTGATGTTCACCAATTCCCTCAAAATCGAAAACTAATCTTACTAACCCGCTTTCAAAAACCAAATCTTCATCTTTCAACCCAAGATCAGCAAAGGATACTTTTCCAGAAGTAGGGGATGAAAAATTAATTTTTACTTCTCCTTGGTTTAATTCTATTGTTTGACTCATAATTTATTGTAGATTACTAACTAATAACTGTAGCAAAGTTAGGAAGTAACTATCAAAAAAGAGTGACTTATGTCAGTTTTTTTTGATTAGATTATCTCTTTTTGAAAGAATTAATCGCATTTCTGGTAAAATCAGAAAGAACGAGTTGTCCACTCATAGCAGCTCTTTCGACTAGCAATTGATCCCAGTTTTCTGTTCCTTCCCAAAATACTTTTTTTAGCATAGATATAGCTTCTGGATTAGATTGGGCTAGTTGATTGGCCAACTTTTCTACTGCTTCATCCATGTCTTCAACAGAGTCAAATATTTCTGCATACAACGATTTTTCTTTTGCCCATTCTGCAGAGTACCATTCTGTAGCATTGATGGCCATCATACTCATAGCAGAAGTACCTACTTTTCGTTCTACTGCAGGACCAACCACAAAAGGACCAATACCTACCGCTAATTCACTTAATTTAACGGATGCAAATTTGGTAGCGTAACAAAAATCTACAGCACTTGCCATACCAACACCACCACCAACGGCTTTACCTTGTACTCGTCCAATAATTAGTTTAGGACATTTTCGTGCAGCGTTAATTACATTGGCAAAACCAGAAAAGAAAATTTTCCCTGTTTCTAAATCATTAATGGATATTAATTCATCAAAGCTTGCTCCAGCACAAAAAGCTCTATCACCAGCAGATTTTAATATAATTACTTTTACCTCATTTTTATTACCTACTTCAGTAATGGTATTTGCTAATTGGTTTAATACTTTTCCTGGTAATGAATTACTCAAAGGATGAAAAAACGCTATGGTTGCTATTCCTTTGTTGTTTATTGTAAATTCGACTGTTCCTTGTTCTGCTGCGTTCATGGTTTATTGTTTGTTGGAATAATTTGTCATCCTGAGCTTGTCGAAGGGTGTAGAATTATTTCTGTTATAGTTCGACAGGCTCACTATGACAGAAATTAATTGTTTTTCTCTGAAAAAGTTAATACATATCCATTCACATCCATAATAGAAAACTCCAGCGTATCATAAAAAGTACTTTCTAATTCTGATATTATTTCTACTTCGTTATCAAAAAGTTGATCGTGTAATTCTGCAACACCATCAACTTTAATGTAAAACGTTAACCCTCCACCAGGTTTTTCACTTTGTAAACGAGGCATTTTAGTTTTTAAACTTTTTGATGATTGAAACATCATTACTACATCGTTACGTTTTACCATAGCCCAGTCTAGATTTCCTTCTTCAGGAACTGTTCTTAGTATTGTAAAACCTAATAGATCTGTATAGTATTCAATGGTTTCTTCAACATCGTTAACCATTAAATTAGGAGTGATTGTATTTAAATTCATTTTAATCTTGATTTTTAAATTTAACCATGGTTAATATGGTTGCCAAAGCTACGGTTTCTCCTGTTTCATCGTATACATCAACTAAGAATTTTACAATTCCTTTTTTTATACCCATTCCTTTTTCGAGTGTTTCGCCTTCTGCAGCAACTTTTTTCTCTTGTGATATTTTTTCTTTGGCGGTAAAACGAACACCAATTGTCATGCCTGGGTAGACAGGTTTGGTAAAACGACATTCATCCAGTCCGTAGTTTAATAATACAGGACCTTTCTTACCATCAACAAATAATCCAGCAGCTTTAGACAACACCCAATAACCGTGTGCTACATTCTTTTCGAAAATAGTTTCATCTAAAGAGGTAGCATCAACATGGGCATAGAAATTGTCGCCACTTACATTGGCAAAGTTAACGATGTCAGCATCTGTTACAGTATGTTTTCTTGTTATTACAGTTTCTCCAATTTCTATTTCTTCAAAATACTTTTGGAATACATGTTTGTCATATTCTGTTTGTTCACCACCATATTGATATTGCTCAGTGATTTTAGTTAACATAGTTGGAGATCCTTGAATAGCTGTTCGTTGCATATAATGTAATATTCCTCTTTTCCCACCCATTTCTTCACCACCACCAGCACGTCCTGGACCACCATGCGTTAATAGTGGCATTGGAGAACCATGTCCAGTACTCTCTTTAGCACAAGCAGCATTTAATACTAATATTCGTCCGTGCATGCACGCTGCTCCCAATACAAATTCTTGAGCTATTTTATCATCGTTGGTTACAATAGAACAAACTAAAGATCCTTTACCCATTTTAGCTAACTCTATCGCTTCGTTAAGATCCTTGTAAGGGATGATGGTAGATACAGGTCCGAAAGCTTCAATGTTGTGGCAGTCTGTATTGTTAAAAGGATCGCTGTTTAAAAAGAGAATTGGAGATAAAAAAGCTCCTTTATTTTTATCAGCACCGGTAACATCAAATTTTTCTAAATCACCAAAAACAATTTCTTGGCTTTGAGCTAATTGAGTAACTTTTTCTTTGACTTCTTCTACTTGAGATTTTCCGGCTAAAGATCCCATTCTTACTTCCTCATTAGCAGGATCTCCAACAACGGTTTTGCTTAGTCGTTTTCCTAATGCTATTTGTACATCTTCAACCAGTTTTTTAGGAACAATAATTCTACGTACAGCCGTACATTTTTGGCCAGCTTTAACGGTCATTTCTCGTTGTACTTCTTTAATAAAAAGGTCAAACTCTTCTGTTCCGGGAACAGCATCTTCACCTAGTACAGATGCATTTAAAGAATCGGCTTCCATATTAAAAGGAACAGCTTCTTCAGTAAGTTGAGGGTGAGCTTTCAACATTTTTCCTGTTGATGCAGATCCGGTAAAAGTAACTACATCTTGACTGGTTACATGATCTAATATACCGTTAGCAGAACCACAAATTAATTGTAATGCTCCATCAGGTAAAATATTAGAATCAATAATTTCTTTAACCATTACTTCGGTTAAGTAAGAAGTTAAAGCAGCTGGTTTAACGATAGCAGGAACACCTGCCATAAAGTTAACCGCTATTTTTTCTAGCATTCCCCAAATAGGGAAGTTAAATGCATTGATATGAATGGCAACCCCTTGTTTGGGCACCATAATATGATGACCAATAAAAGTACCTTCTTTAGATAGCGGGGCCATATCTCCCTCCACATAAAAAGGTTGGTCTCCAAATTGTCTTCTTAAGCTAGCATTAGCAAATAAGTTTCCAATTCCTCCTTCAATATCTATCCAGCTATCTACTTTCGTAGCACCTGTGTATGCACTTACTACATAAAACTTCTTTTTAATACTAATTAAATGCATTGCTAAGGCTTTTAACATTAAGCCTCTTTCTTGAAATGTCATTTTCCGTAATGCAGGTCCACCAGTTTTTCTGGCGTAATCCATCATTGCTCCGAAATCTAGTCCTTGACTTGAAACTGTTCCAACTGTTTCCCCTGTAATAGCATTCAACAAAGGTTTTCCATCACCATCACCATCAATCCATTTTCCTTGTGCGTAATTTTTTATTTTCATACAATCTTAAATTTAGAACTTCTAAATTAGTCGTTTTTTTAGCTAGCTGATTTCTTTTTTAAGTTTTTCGTTTAATTCCTCAATAGAGACATCATAATTAACATTTCCTTCTTCAGCATAAGATATTTTCCCTGTTTCTTCAGAAGTGATAATGGCTATAGAACGGGAGGTTTCTGTGATGCCAGCAGCAGCTCGATGCCTTAAACCAAAGTGAGCAGGAAAGTTTTGATTTTCTGAAACAGGCAAAATACATCTTGCAGCTACAATTCTATTATTTTCTATAATAACTCCGCCATCATGCATGGGGCTATTTTTAAAGAAGATATTTTCTAGTAGGGCGGCAGATGTTTTGCCGTCAATCACTTCACCAGAGTTGGTGTAATATTTTAGTTCTGAATGAAGGTCAAGAATAATTAAAGCTCCAGTTTTTGTTTTTGATAAGTTGTGTGCTGCTATGATAACCTGGCTGAGGTTGAGTTGTTCTTTTTTGTTTTCGTTGAGATGAAGTAGCCTTAAAAATTGCCCACTTTTTCCTTTAGAGAAAAATTTATTACTACTAATCATTAGTAAAAAACGTCTAATCTCTTGCTGAAATACAATAATTAACGCGAGCACTCCTATACTAATAAATTGACCTAAAATTTCGCTCAATAATTTCATTTGAAAAGCAGAAACTATTTTCCAAAAAAGGTAAATGGCTAGAATAGCCATGAAAATACGAATGGCGATAGTTCCTTTAGCTAGCTTGTAAAGTTGATAGATGATGATAGATACAAAAAGTATATCAACTAAATCTAGCCAACGAAAAGTAATGAATAAAAGTGAATTAATCATTTTATAAAAATAGCATTTTCATACAAATATACCCCTTATATATGCTAGCTATTATTTTTCTTGTTAATGTGTTTTTTTAGGATTTAATCTATATTAATTCAGTATAGTAGAAAAGCAGTCATATTAATAACTCCTTTATTGCTATAACATCACCGGTGTTCATGTTTTGAATACGAATATTTCCAATACGAACTCGTACTAACCTTAGGGTAGGAAAACCAACTGCTGATGTCATTTTTCGTACTTGCCTAAACTTTCCTTCTCGCAAAGTAATACTTATCCATGAAGTAGGGCCGTGTCGATCGTCTCTAATTTTTTGTTGACGAGTAGGTAGGTCTGGAGGAGTATTTAATTGCTGAATGGAGCAGGGGAGTGTGGTGTATTTCTTGCCTTCAAACCCTATTTCCACTCCTTCTTGGAGTTGTACAATGGCTTCAGGAGTAATTTCTCCATCTACTTGAGCGTAGTATTCTTTTTCTATTTTATTGCTACAAATGTAGTTGCTTGTTTTTCCATCGGTGGTGAGGAGTAATAAGCCTTCCGATTTTTCATCTAATCGGCCAATCGCCATTGTTGCCTCAGGAAAGTCGTACAGTTCACCTAAGAGCTTCTTTCTGCCCTTTTTAGGCCCATTATTTACAAATTGACTGAGGTAACCGAAAGGTTTGTAAATGATAAAGTGTTGGTGGGGTGGGTTGATGTCCATGCAGCGTTAAAGGAAGCTAATGTACGATTAATGTGGTTGTTTATCATTTCTGTCACCCCTATGATCCCCTCAAGGGGATAATCCTCCCTTGAGGGAGGAATGAGGTGGGTGATTTGGTTAGTATTTTTCTTAAAGTTTTAAAAGGGGATATTCAATATCGATGTCGTGATTTGTTAGATATGCAATTCTGAAAATGTACATATTTTAAAAGGCGTAGTAAGCAAGGATCACATTCATATGCACATTGAATATTCTCCTTCATTAAGCATAAGTGTTTTAGTAAAGAAACTAAAAGGTCGCTCATCTCGACTTTTACAACAGGAGTTTCCTTCGTTGAACAAGCAATATTGGGGTCGCCACTTTTGGGCTGTAGGTTATGGGGTTTGGAGTACAGGCAAGATAACTGATGAGATGGTTCAAGAATATCTTGAACATCACAAGGATAAGCCCAATTCAGAGAAAGGCAAAACTGGATATTAGAATAATGTTAAAAAAGAATTTCATTCTTTTGTTTAAAACTATGGATTTTAAATCCATAGTGGTTTATTTAACAGTATAAAATGTGCTTTTTTTAATTACTGATGATCTGATAAACCAATTCTTTGGTTAATGATTTTCCAGCTGCTTTTTCTCTAATGGTCTCGAAAGAAAATACAAAGTCACAGCCCGATTTGTAGGCGCTACACCCGTAAGCAGTTTTCCCTTTTATGAGGTGTCCTTTTTGGCATTTAGGACAGGTTGGCACGTCTGAATCGTTCAATTTAGCTTTATTTTTATTAGATTCTTTCTCTTTGATAACCAGCTGATAAGTGTCATTTAATTCAAGTTTACCTTCAATTGATCCTGAATTGCTTTTAAAACCTTTTAAATTAACGGTACTTCCTTTTTGAAGGAGACGAATCAACTGTTTTTCAGACAATTTTTTTTCCATAAATTTAAAGGGTAATCTGAAGTCACAACCTGATTGATGCGAACTACATCCATAAGCTGTTTTTCCTTTTATGAGGTGCCCGTTTTTACATTTAGGACACTGCTCATGGGTAATGTCTTCCTTTGCTTTAGAGGTAGTTTTCTTTTTATCAGGTTGAGCTGATGTATGCGAAATTTTTCGACTGCTGCTTTCTTGTTTTACTTCATGCACCAATTCGTTTACCATCTTTTTCATTTCATGAATAAAAATGCCTGCATTGTAGCTCCCTTGCTCTATTTCTTTCAAGTGCTTCTCCCAGGTACCTGTTAATTCTGCCGAGGTTAAGAGTTTGTTTTGAATGGTGTCTATGAGTTGTATGCCAGTAGTTGTAGGAACCAGTTGTTTTTTCTTACGGGCAATGTATTTTCTTCTAAATAAGGTTTCGATAATGTTAGCTCGAGTAGAAGGACGACCAATGCCGTTTTCTTTCATCAATTCCCGTAACTCTTCATCATCTACTTGTTTTCCTGCAGTTTCCATAGCCCTTAACAATGTGGCTTCTGTAAACATTTTAGGAGGTTTTGTTTCTTTGGTTAAGAAAGAAGGTTCGTGAGGTCCTTTTTCTCCTTGGGTAAAGCTGGGTAATACCCCTTCTTCATTATCTGTTGGAGCGTTGGTTGATTCCGTACTGAGCGAAGCCGAAGTATCAAAAACTACTCGCCATCCTTTTTTATTGATCACTTTCCCCGTAGTTTTAAAAGTCACTTCATCAGCTTTACCAATAACAGCAGTATTGCTAACCTCACAATCATCATAAAAAACAGCAATAAACCGTTTAACGATTATGTCGTAAACCTTGGTTTCGTGATCGTTCATGTGGTTTTGGACCCCTGTGGGAATGATGGCATGGTGATCAGTTACCTTTTTATCGTTAAAGACTTTACTCGATTTCTTAATTTTTTTATCCAGCAAAGGAGTGGTCAACGTACTGTAGTTGGTGAGTTGTTGTAGTATTCCTTTAACCTTAGGATAGACATCGTTGGGAAGAAAGGTAGTGTCTACTCTTGGATAGGTAACTAACTTACGCTCATAAAGTCCTTGTATCGTTTTTAAGGTGTCATCTGCCGAATAACCGAACTTGGTATTACAATACACCTGTAAACCCGTTAAATCGAATAATTTAGGAGCATATTCCTTTCCTGCCTTTTGGGTAACCGATACTATTTCAAATTCAGCAGCTTTTACTTTGTTAGCTAATGCTTGTCCTTCTTCTTGGTTGGTAAAGCGTCCTTCTTCGCAATTAAATTGGGTGTCTCGGTAAAGGGTTTGTAATTCCCAGTAGGGAGTAGGTTTAAAGTTTTCAATTTCTTTAAAACGGTTTACCACCATAGCAAGGGTGGGGGTTTGGACTCTTCCTATGGAGAGGACTTGTTTGTAACCTCCATGCTTGAGCGTATACAATCGGGTGGCGTTCATGCCCAGCAACCAATCGCCAATGGCTCTGGAGAAACCAGCGTAATAAAGGTTGTCGTATTGCGTAGCAGGTTTGAGGTTTTTGAATCCTTCTTTAATAGCTTCGGTGGTTAAGGAAGAAATCCATAAACGTTGTACTTCTCCTTTGTAACCAGCTTGATCGATGACCCAACGTTGGATCAATTCTCCTTCTTGACCAGCATCCCCGCAGTTAATGATTAAACTGGCTTTATCGAATAGGCTTTTTACAATTTTAAATTGCTTTTGTATGCCTGAGTTTTTGGTGACTTTGGTTTTAAATTTTTCAGGCAACATGGGTAAGTTGTCTAGGTGCCAACTTTTCCAATAAGAATGATAATCGTTGGGTTCTAGCAAGGTGCATAGGTGTCCAAAAGTGTAAGTAACTGCATAGCCATTGCCCTCAAAGTAACCATCACGCTTAGTGTTGGCACCTAACACCGTAGCAATTTCTCTGGCTACACTTGGTTTTTCAGCAATGCATACTTTCATGGTAACTTTTCCTTTTTGGAGTAGGAAAAATACAACTTATTGAGTTAAAATTGCTTTGTAAAATGGGCTTGAAAACTAAAAAGTTTGAACAGCTATTGTTAATAATTAGGGGTAACGATAGGCTATATTTAACTTAGTATCCAACAGCTCCTCCATCAGGGCTTGAGGAGTCGGATGCGCCTTGATAAACACCTGAAGGTAAACATGAAATACCCATTAATCGTCCGAGGTATTCACGCCCTTTTAGGGTGTGTCCCATTTGTTCTAACGCTTTTTGCGTATCTGGAGATAGGAGGTTTTTTTCAAAGATTAGTTCATTCGGCATCCACTGGTGGTGTATTTTCATGACCTCAATGGCTTTTTTGATAGACATGTCATACTCGAGTACATTTAAAATGGCTTGAAAAACTGTATTAATAATTGTTCTTCCTCCTGGACTTCCAATAACCAAGTATGGTTTACCATTTTTTGTTATAATTGTTGGAGACATGCTAGATAGCATTCGCTTTTCGGGTTGTATGATGTTAGGATTGGTACCTATTAACCAACCACTATTGGTGTAACCGGGTTGTGGATTAAAGTCGCCCATTTCGTTATTAAAAATAAAGCCCAATTTTGGGGAACCCAATCCCGACCCGTAAGTCTGTTCGATAGTATAGGTTAAAGATACTGCATTTCCATGCTTGTCAATAACAGATAAGTGAGTGGTGCTTTTTCCATCATACAATTGACCAAATTTTGAGTAATCGCTTATTGAAGCTTTATTGAAATCGATGTTATTGTACCTCATTTTTGCAAATTCTTTTGAAGTTAATTTATCCAAGGGCATTTCCAAATTAAAATCAGGATCACCCAAATGTTCTGCACGGTCGGCAAAAGCCCTTCGCATAACTTCGGCTACTAAATGTACATATGCTGTAGAGTTAAAGGGAATGGAATCGAAGTTGGCTTGTTCCATCAGGTTGAGCATCTCTATAACAGCAACACCTCCAGAACTGGGTGGTGGCATGGCAATAATTTCATATTCTTTATAGCTTCCTTTAAGGGCTTTTCTTTCTACAGCTTCATATTTACTTAAATCTTCAAGGGTAATAATGCCTCCGTTGACCTTCATAAAATCAGCTATTTCTTGAGCAACAGCTCCTTTATAGAAGCCATCTCTACCTTGGTCTCTAATTAAAGTTAAGGTATTGGCCAATTCTGGCTGTATCCAAATTTCTCCAAACTGGGTAAGTGCTCCTTTGGAGTTCCTATAGTAATCTTTCAAAAATTGAGGGTAGTTGCCCGCATTGTGCTTTTGAGCGTGTTGAGCAAGAGTATACGATAGTGTTACTCCGTTTTGTGCCAGATCAACTGCAGGTTGAACCAAGTCTTTCCATGGTAGCTCCCCATATTTTTGATGCGCCATGTATAAGCCAGCAACAGTTCCGGGAACACCAACAGATTTTAATCCATTATGATTACTCCCTTTTACTAGTGTGCCTTTATCGTTTAAAAACATATCAGAAGTAGCCAGTAAAGGTGCTTTTTCTCTAAAGTCTATCGTTGTTGATTGACCTTCAGAGTCTCGGAAAACGAGGAATCCGCCTCCACCAATGTTTCCTGCTTGTGGATGGGTAACAGCAAGGGCAAAAGCTGTTGCTATAGAAGCATCAATAGCATTTCCTCCTTTTTTAAGGATGTCAACTCCTACTTGAGATGCAACGGTATTGTCGCATACAACCATTCCATTTTTGGCATAAGTTTGACTGAAACTATTGTTTATTGTTAGGGTAAGCGTAATTAATACGCTCATTGTTTTGATAAAAGGGTATTTTGTCATGATTGTAATTTTTTAGTGTGGGCAATGTTTTGATAATATTTATCAAATATAACACAAGCAGTTAAATCTCCAGTAACATTAACAGCAGTTCTAAACATACCTAAGATACGGTCTATTCCAATAATAATAATTAATCCATCTACAGGAATTCCTACATTTTGCAAAACAGATGCCAGAATAATAACGCCTCCACCAGGAATGGCTGGAGTTCCAATTGATGCGGCTACTACAGTAACTGTAACAAAAACCAAGTTGATAATGGATAATTCAATACCGTATGCTTGTGCCATAAATAGAGTGGTGACACATTGGAACAAAGCTGTTCCATCCATATTAATAGTAGCCCCTATAGGGATAACAAAATCACTAATATTGGAGGATATGCCTAACTGTTCATCTGCAGTTTTCATAGAAAGAGGCATTACAGCAGCTGAACTGGCAGTAGAAAAAGCCAATAGTTGAGGTTCACGAACGGCACTTAGAAATTTAAAAGGGCTTTTTTGGGTAAACAATGAAATCAGAATTAAATAAAATAGCATTAATATCACTAAACCAACTATAACAACAGCAATATAGTATCCTAGGCCAAAAAATATTTCAATCCCTGTTCTGGATGTTAAAGCTGCTATTAAGCCAAATACAGCGTAGGGGACCAATAACATCGCCCACGAAACAACGATCATGCAAATTTTTTGGATAGCTTCAGCAAATCGTACCATAGGTCTTGCTGTTTCTTCTCGCAGTTGGGTAATGGCCACTCCAATTATGATGGTAAATACTACAATAGCCAACATTTCTCCAGTTAAAATAGATTCTAACGGGTTATTGGGGATAAGGTTAGAAATGGCATTGGGTATGTTTTCAATCAATTGAGGTTGTGCGTTAGCAACTACCTGTCCTTTATTGCTATTTGGAAATCCACCCAACTTAAAAATGTATTGACCTGGTTTTAAAATTAATGTAACAACTATACTGATAAAGATGGCTACGGTTGTAGTAAAAACAAAGTAAAGTAAAAGTCGTAACCCAAAAGTTTTTAAGTTATCAGATGTGTTACTAACTATTCCAGAGATGATGGATGTAAAAACTAATGGAATCATGATCATTTGAACCAATCGCATAAATATCTTTCCAGGAAGATCTAGCCAATCAGTAATTCTTAAACTTATATGTTCTTGAACAATTCCTGTAGAAGGATTCAATAAAATGCCTAAACCAACACCTAAAACTAAACCAATCATTACCTTTAGCCATAATCGATTTTTAATTAAACGATCAAGATGGATGGCTAAATTGTTAAGCGGTCTAAACTCTAACATAGTAGTATATATTTAAACATTATTGCTTGTTAATTTTTTTACAATTTGTGCAATGGGATTAATTGCAGTTACATACTCAATAGTTGGCCCAGCACACCATAATGTTTTGTAGGTGGCACTAAAAGCAGCCTTATTTAGCTTTTTCATCCCCCGGTAAAAGGTAAATGCTTTAAACCATTTTTTCAAACGCCTGTTGTTGTTGAGTAGTTTTTCTAAGAAATTCTGTTCGGTGCCGATCTCTTTTAAATAAGGAGTGTTAACTACAGTGCATTTAGAGCCTGATATTTTGGTGGTAAAAACAATATCTTTAGCACCATAATTTATACAAGCATTTTTGTAGTCTTCAGACACATCACTTTCGGTAGAGGCAATAAATAAGCTACCAACAGAAACACCAATAGCACCTAGTGCCAGTACTTCTTGCATTTGTTGGTAATTGCCTACCCCTCCAGCAGATATTACTGGAATATTGCATTCTTTTACTAAAAGAGGAATTAACTCTTTGTAGGAAATGTGGCCTGCATGCCCTCCAGCTTCTTTGTTAACAGCAATGATTGCGTCAGCACCTAAAGCTTCCACTTTTTTTGCATAAGCTAAATCGGTTACATCACAAAATACTTTTATCCCTGCTTGATGCGCTTGTTTTATAGTTTCTTCAGGAGAACCTAAAGAAGTAATGATGTAGTCTACCTTTATATCACAACACACTTTTAATTGCTCCTTGTACAGAAAGTTGGATTTATTAACGATTAAATTAACTCCAAAAGCACCTTCAGATTGTTCTTTAATGGTTTGAATTGCTGTTTTGAATTCTTTAAGAGTTCGGAAGTTCAACGCAGGAATGCAGCCCGTTACACCTGCCTTACTGGCTGCTACCATCATTTTGGTGTTAGTTACCAAAAACATGGGAGCCATAATGATGGGGTGCTTAATGTTTAGTAGCTGGGAGAGTGATGTCATGATGTAAAGTTAAGTATTTACAAATGGTATAAAAAAAGGCTTAACTAATATTAGTTAAACCTTTTTTATTTGAGTAGAATCGAGACTAATTCTCTTTATTTTTTTTCTTTTTTGATTTAGCTTCATTTGCTCTCTGTTGCCCGAAGTTTTTTCCTTTTACAGATTCTTTGTTTTTCCCATAAGCATTACCATTGTTAGGTTTAGGTTTTGTTGTGTTTTTAGTTCCATGACTAACATGACTTTGCTTTGCATGTTGTTGCCCACTGTGGTTATGACCCCGATGTGCATCAGCATTTTTATGAGCAGGAGCTCCAGGAGATGTTTTTGCATTTTGAGTAGGATGACCAACTTTTTTGCTTTTTGGTGCAGCATTTCCACGAGGTAATTCTTTGGCAGGCTGTGCATTTACAGATTGAACCTTTTTACTTGCTTTTGGAGCTAAGGCCTTAGTATTTTGTGTTCCCTTGTCGGGGTGAGCAACGGTTGAAGCTTTACTTTGAGAGCTGGCCGCTGGAACTGATTTTTTTACTGCTCCTGAAGTAGCAGTTGCAGCAGGGCTAGATGTTTTGGCTTTTACTTTGGCACTAGAGGTATTAGGTTTTGTGCTAGTATTTTTTGCTTTAGTTTCTTGTGCATGAGTAACAGATCCTATTAGGATAAGAAAACATATGCCAATAGTTGAGTAAATATTTGTTTTCATCTTTTTTGGTTTTTAATGTTAGAATAATTTATTGGAATTACTTTCATTAATCATGCCAAGTTATACAATAATTAGATGAATTATATAAAATAGTAGGCTAAATAGGAGTTAATTTTTCTTTTTAGGCATAGGCCCTCTCATATGGATAATTAATCCATTTAAAAAGTTTCTTAGAATTTGATCGCCACATTCCATGTATTTTGGGTGGTTTTCATTTCTGAAGAAAGCACCCAATTCACTTTTAGAAATTTTGAAATCGGCCAAAGCACAAATCTTAACAATATCATCATCTCGTAATTGGTGTGCTACGCGTAGTTTCTTAAAAATGTCGTTATTCGTTAACCCCATACTTATTTGATAATGTTTTTTACTCGTCCTACAATTCCATCTTCTAGCATTACCTTAATGCCGTGAGCGTGGTTGAGAGATTTGGTTAAAATTTTCTTGACAATCCCTTCGGTCAATTCTCCAGAGCGTTGATGGTGTTTTTGCACCACTTTAACTTTGATGCCTATAGCAATGTCTTTTTGATTTCTTCCGTCAGCCATTTATGTTTTCTTTACAAATTGGGTTAGAATAACAATTTGTTGTCCTTCTACTTTTCCTTCTATTTGTTCTGCATTGTCATGCACTAAAGAAATATTTCTAACAGCAGTACCTCTTTTGGCCACTAAACTAGATCCTTTTACATTTAAATCTTTAATTACTACAACAGAATCTCCATGACTTAACGTAACACCATTGCTGTCTTTGTGAATTATCTCAACATGATCATCATCTCCCTCTCCTGTAGCTTCTGCCCATTTTTTTACATCATCTTCGAGGTACATCATGTCCAGCAAATCTTGAGGCCATCCCTCACTTTTAAGACGAGACAACATTCTCCATGCCATCACTTTTACAGCATCTACTTCGCTCCACATGCTATCATTTAAACATCTCCAATGATTGGGATCTACATCTTCGGGGTTTTCAATTTGGTGTAAACAAGTACCACACAATAAAATACTGCTTTCTACTTTTGCAGTGTTAACGGGTGGTACAGCATAAACAGATAAATTATCTGCACTCGTGCATAATTCGCATTGATGATTAGCACGTTCATAAATTTCACTTTCTATACTCATTTGGTTTGGATTTAATTCTTTTCCAAACTTAGTAAAATAATTAGCGTTATCTATTGAGTACAATCAATAAAAATAAAATACGATGAGTTAAAAGGTTAAATTTGAAAATAAAATTCGGGTAATTTCATGAAGCTTCAACTTAACGATACATTTATTAACGAACTATCTGGGGATGAAAAAACAGAAAATAGCAGGAGGCAAGTGACAGAAGCGTGTTATTCTTTTGTAACGCCATCCAAAACAAAATCTCCAGTGTTGGTTCATTTTGCGGAGGAGGTAGCTGAATTATTAGGAGTAACTGAGGAAGAAGCACAATCAATAGATTTTTTAGATGTGTTCTCAGGCAATGAAGTGTTACCGAATTCTACTCCATATGCAATGTGTTACGGAGGGCATCAATTCGGACAGTGGGCTGGACAATTAGGAGATGGAAGAGCCATTAACTTAGGAGAAGTGGAACACAATAATCAACGTTGGGCCATTCAGTTAAAGGGGGCAGGGGAGACTCCTTATTCCAGAACAGCTGATGGTTTGGCAGTGTTGCGTTCTTCTATTCGAGAGTACTTGTGTAGTGAAGCCATGCATCATTTAGGAGTTCCCACAACCAGAGCATTATCATTAATGTTAACGGGTGATGAGGTGATGAGGGATATGTTGTACGATGGGAATCCTGCTTACGAAAAAGGAGCAGTGGTTTGTAGAGTAGCTCCTTCGTTTTTACGATTTGGTAGTTACGAGATATTTTCTTCAAGAGGAGATAAAAAAACTTTACAGCAATTAGTAGATTATACCATTAAACATTTCTATCCTGAACTCAAACAAGGAACTAAAGAAGGGTATGTTCAGTTTTTTAAGGAGGTTAGTAATCGTACGCTAGCAATGGTTGTTGAATGGCAACGGGTAGGCTTTGTGCATGGAGTAATGAATACCGATAACATGTCTATTTTAGGCTTAACGATAGATTATGGCCCTTATGGTTGGTTGGAAGGTTATGACAAAAAATGGACGCCCAATACTACTGATGCACAGCATAAACGCTATCAATATGGGCAACAACCCAACATTGCATTGTGGAATCTTTTGAAGTTAGCCAATGCCTTATACCCCTTAATTGAAGAGGCAGAATCGTTGGAAAAAGTGTTAAATGATTATAAGGTGGACTTTGAAGAACAATTTGAAAACATGATGCGTTCCAAATTAGGATTAATTATGAAGGAAGCTGATGACCATGAATTGATTAGCACGTTGGAAATTAACTTAAGGAAGACTGAAACCGATATGACCATTTTTTATAGAAACTTGGCTAACTTCTCTAAGAACACAGTTATACCCGAAAAAGATGGTCTTCAATTTTTAGATGCTGTGAAGGAAGCTTTCTATCAACCCAAAGAAATCAAAGGAGAGGTGCTGTGGTTTTGGAAAGAATGGATGGGTAAATATGTTGCTCGATTGAAAAGAGAATCACTCACTGATGCTGAACGAAAATTGAAAATGGATGCAGTGAACCCTAAATATGTACTTAGAAATTATATGGCACAATTGGCCATTGATGCTGCTAATGAAGGCGATTATTTAGTAGTCAAAGAATTGTTTGAATTGCTAAAGAAACCTTACGAAGAACAGTCTGATATGCAAAAATGGTTTGCTAAACGACCAGAATGGGCAAGAACAAAAGTAGGTTGTTCGATGTTGTCGTGTAGTTCTTAGGATTTCTTAACAAGATATTTAATTTTGAGTATTTTTAGGGAATGGTATTTTTATACACTATCCTAATTTTTACTGTTTTGTATTCAATATACGTTCAGTATAACTTAATTTTTAGCGAACTATATCCAAAGAAGCAGAAGATATATCAATTAATATTAATATGGGTTTTACCTTTTATTGGTGTAATTTTAGTTAATTGACTTCTTAAATATAAGAGTCCACAAGGAACTCATAAAAATAAAGTTTCTTCATGAAAAAGGTTGGTAAAATATACAGACAATTATTCTCCTTAAGTAGGAGAAAGATTACTTTGTCATGCTGAACAAAATTTATTAAACGCTTCAGCGGTTAAATAAATGAAGTGAAGTATCTTTTAAATTAACCACTACAAAACACAAAGATACCTCAACTGCGTTCGGTATGACAGAAACTATCGTTTGGAAAAACTACATTCAGTTCGAGTGGTTTTTGATTTTGGTTCTCGACACATTCTATTTATCCTTCGACAGGCTCAGGATGACATAGAGTTCTGAATGAAAAAATCAAAATCTTACTTCTTAAAATCTAGTGTCTAAAATCTATATTCGACTCTGATAAGTAAACAATTCATAATACCTTCCTTCTTTAGCAATCAACTCATCATGTTTCCCTTGTTCAGCAATTTTTCCATGTTCAATTACCAGTATTTGATCTGCTTTTCGGATGGTGCTTAATCGATGAGCGATCACAAAAGTAGTTCTGCCTTTCATCAACTCGGCAAAACTTTTTTGAATAAGCGCTTCACTTTCTGTGTCTAAGTTAGAAGTAGCTTCATCTAAAATTAATATTCTTGGGTTGGCTAAAACTGCTCTGGCAATTGCTATTCGTTGTCGTTGACCACCAGAAAGTTTTACTCCTCGCTCTCCAATTAAGGTGTCTATTCCATCTTCAAAACGATCTGTGAACTCATTAACATAAGCTGCTTTTACAGCCTCATCCAATTGTTCTTCAGTAGCATCTGGTCTTGGAAAAAGAATATTTTCCCTTATGGTTCCCTCAAATAAAAAATCGTCTTGTAAAACAACCCCTAACTGACTTCTAAATGAATTTAGACTTACTTTGGAGATATCGTTTCCATCAACGGTAATAGTTCCAGAGTCTGGATTAATAAAGGTGGCTACTAAACTGGCGATGGTCGATTTTCCTGAACCAGAAGAACCAACTAAAGCAGTAACACTCCCTTTTGGAGCATCAAAGCTAATGTTGTGTACTACTTCTTTTCCTTCTTCGTAAGAAAACGAAACGTCATTGAATTTGATATTTCCTTCAATCTCTTTTAATTCAGTTGTTCTTACACTTTTATCATCTTCAGGTTGCATGTTCATAATTTCTTCAGTTCTATCTAACCCAGCAAAAGCTTCTGTTAACTGGCTCCCGATGTTGCTCATTTGAACAATGGGAGCAATCATAAAACCTAGGAGTAGGGTAAAAGAAAGAAAATCACCAGTAGTTAAGGAACCATCTATTATCATGGTTCCTCCAATTCCCATAATGCCTACAGATGCTAATCCTAATAGAAATGCAGAAGAACTGGTCATTAAAGCAGTAGCAGTTAAACTCTTTTTCACATTCTGAAACAGTCTGTCCACTCCTTTTTCGAAGCTTAAGTTTTCTTGTGTTTCAGCGTTAAATCCTTTAATAACTCTAACACCATTTAATGTTTCGGTTAACCTTCCTTTTACTTCGGCATTAATTACGCCTCGTTTTCTAAAAATAGGGCGGATATACCCAAAAGCTTTTAAAGCAATTACAGCAAATATGGCAACTGGAGCCAACACAAATAAGGTCATTTTAGGGCTGATGTTGATCAATAGGAATAGAGAGATGATGGCAGTAATAGTTCCTCCAAACAATTGCACCAATCCTGTTCCAATTAAATTTCTTACTCCTTCTACATCACTCATAATACGAGATACTAATGCTCCAGATTTGTTGTTGTCGAAATAGGAGATGGGTAACGATAGAACTTGCTTTTGCACCTTGGCTCTTAGTTTAGAAATTAATAATTGTGCTTCAACACTGAGTAAGCGGGTGAGTGCGAATGATGTTAGTGCTTGTACTAATATAGCTCCAACAACAATTAATACCATTGTAATTAAAGCATCGGTATCCTTGTTTGGGATTATTTCATCTAATAATTCTTTACTCTTTAATGGGAGTACTAAGCTGGCTAAACGACTAATAATAATTAGAATTAAGCCTATAAATATGATGCCTTTTCTGGGCCAAATAAACTCTTTAAATGCTTGAACAACACTAACGTTGCCTTTCTTTTTATCTTTTTTCATTTTTTTCCTTTTTCATCGATTAAAAAATGTCCGTTCGAGTGATGTTTGATTTTTTGTTCTCGATACCCCCGAAAGCTTTCGGGAACTCGAACTGACAAAATCAAAAATTATATCGAGAACACATTTTTTTATTAATTTCAATTAAATCTTTCCGTTCCACTCGTTATAGAACTGATCAAGATAGTTTTCCATAAACTGATGCCGTTGTTCGGCTATTGCTTTACCTGTAGCAGTATTCATTCGATCTTTGAGTAAGAGTAGTTTCTCGTAAAAATGATTGATGCTAGGAGCTGTACTGGCTTTATACTATTCTTTACTCATGTTTAAGTCGGGTGCTATCGCAGGATCGTACATTGCTCTGTTTTTGAACCCTCCATAATTAAAACATCTAGCAATTCCAATAGCACCAATAGCATCTAATCGATCAGCATCTTGTACAACATTCAATTCAGGAGAGGTAAATTGTTGTTGCTGGGTTCCACCCCCAAAAGAGATGTTCTCAATAATTGCAATGACGTGTTGTATGGTGCCTTCGCTTACTTTTTCGCCTGTTAAAAAATGACGTGCTTTTTTTGGACCAATGGTTTCATCGCCATCATTAAATTTAGAATCAGCAATATCGTGTAGTAAGGCCCCTAACTCTACAACTTCAAGACTTACTTTTTCAGACTGAGCAATGAGTTTTGCGTTTTTCCAAACCCGCTCAATATGAAACCAGTCATGCCCTCCTTCGGCATTTTGTAGTTCGGTTTTTACAAATAGAATGGTGTTGTTAATTAGTGGGGAATTCATTTTACAAAGAAAAGGAGATTTTTTCGTTCTTTTTGTAATAGCTTTGAATAAAATGGTAGTATTAAAAACTCATATTGTTCCTGACGATGTTGAAGAGATTCGATTGTATGATTACGCACAGCAAATTTTTCCAACTATACCCTCTCGAAAAGGCGTGAAAAAAGCGATAGCAAGAGAAGAAATTTTAATTGATGGAGAAAAAACCACTACTGGAACTTGGATAAAACCAAGACAAAAAATTCAATTATTAGAATCGGGCGTTAACCCTCCAAAGAATTATGAGATGGAGTTGGAGGTGCTTTTTGAAGATGAATTTTTAGCAGTAATCAATAAACCACCCGGAATTTCAGTAAGTGGCAATCAATACAGGACAATACAGAACGCGATAATTGGAAATATCTCTCTTTCTCAGGAAGAAGATGCGTTAAGATGGCCGAAGACTGTACATCGTTTGGATAACCCGACATCTGGATTGTTATTGATTGCTAAAACGGCAAGCGCTTTGGTACAACTCGGACAACAGTTTGAGCGTAAAACCATTCAAAAAAAATATGCAGCCATTGTAATTGGAGAACTTCCTGAGAAAGGAGTGTTAGATAATGAAATAGATGGTTTGAAATCTGAAACAGTTTATCAGCGAAAAGAAGTGATACCATCACTAAAAAATGAAAACTTAAGCTTAGTGGAGTTATCTCCTCGAACAGGAAGAACTCACCAAATTAGAATTCATTTATCTGAATTGGGTTGCCCTATAATGGGAGATAAACTGTATGGAGATGAGGGGAATATATTAAAAGGGAAAGGCTTGTTTTTATGTGCTTTAGGGTTGTATTTTACACACCCCGTAACCAAAGAAAGTTTAACGATTGAAATGCCCTTGCCGCATAAGTTTGTTGCTTTAATGGAAAGAGAAAAAAGAAGGTGGATGAAGTATAGAACAACTTCTTAGAAGCTGACCTTATGTAAGTTTAATCCAGATGAAGGTGCGTTATAGTTAATGGGTTCTTCCTCAAAATTAATTAGCGCGTTTTTTAAATCATCAACACTCCATTCTCCTTTTCCAACCTGTATTAAAGCTCCCATCATTAAACGTACCTGGTAGCGTAAAAAACCTTTAGCACTCACTTTAAAAAAGTAACTATTTTCAGGTATGAAACTTCCGGTTAAAGTAGTGTTTTTTTCGATTACAGCAGACAGTATTTCCCTTTCTAAGTTCGTGTTTTCATTAGGTTTGCAAGCAAAACGTTTAAAGTTGTGTGTACCAATAAAAACTTTAGCAGCTTCCTGCATATGCTCAATGTTTAATTGCTCTTCGTAATTAATAACAAAGGGAGCATTAAAAGGGTGAGATTTTTCTCCGAAGGAAAAACGATAGTGGTATTCTTTAATTTTTGAGTGTTGGATAATGTTAAAATTGGCATCAATTTCTTCTACAGATTTAGCACGAATATCAAAAGGCAAATTGCTGTTCAGTTCTTCAAGTAGAGCAGGAGGATCAACAGTTTCGTTTAAGAAAAGCTCCAAAGGAAAATCATCAGCTGATACTTTAGCATCTGTTCTGCCACACCCCAACACTTTAAAGTTTTGATGTTGAAAGATGAACTCGAAGGTTTTGTTCATCATTCCCTCCACACTTTTTAAGCCGGGTTGTATTTGCCAGCCGTGGTATCGGAAACCTAAAAATTCAATTCTTACCAAGTAAAAGTTATTCCATCTGGCCATTTTTGTTGGGATTTGTTGATTTTTGTTTTATGATTGCCAATGATAACTCTATGTTTTCGTTTTGTTGAAACCAAATTACAGTAATCAACCAACATAATGACGTATAGCGGCTATCGCCTTTTTAAATTTTTACTAGTGCTTGTTGCTTATGCAAGTAATAATTTTTAAAAAGGAAAAGCAATAAGATGTCCATTTTTTTTATTTAACGGCCGGAATTTGATGATTAACGGTAATTATCTATTCCTTCAAATAAACACTTTTTTTGCTTCGTCCCAATAAACATCCATTTCTTCTAAACTCATTTCACTCATCTTTTTGTCGGTCTTACTTGTTGCTTCTTCCATATGTTGAAAGCGATTAATGAATTTTTTATTCGTTTTTTCTAACGCATCTTCAGGGTTAATGTTTAAAAATCGGGCATAATTAATTAAGGAGAATAAAACGTCACCAAATTCAGCCTCTATTCGATTGCTGTTTGATTGCACTTCTTGTTGAAGTTCATTAATCTCTTCTGTTACTTTCTCAAAAACTTGGTCTTTGTTATCCCAATCAAATCCAATTCCTCTTGCTTTGTCTTGAATGCGAATGGCTTTAACAAGAGCAGGTAACGATTTAGGAACTCCTTCTAAAACAGACTTTTTCCCCTCTTTTAGTTTTAATTTTTCCCAATTGGCTTTTACTTCTTCTTCATCTTGCACTTCAACATCACTATAAATATGAGGGTGGCGGTGAATTAGTTTCTCACAAATTCCATTAATTACATCAGCCATATCAAAATCATTGGTTTCAGATGCTATTTTGGCATAAAACACAATATGCAGCAACAAGTCACCTAGTTCTTTTTTTACTTCATCAGTATCTTCATTAATAATGGCATCAGTTAACTCGTAAGTTTCCTCTATGGTTAAATGTCTTAAAGATTGCATGGTTTGTTTCTTATCCCACGGGCATTTTTCTCGCAAATCGTCCATGATATTCAATAACCGTTCAAAGGCATTTAATTTTTCATCCATAAAACTCTTTTTTGTAGGGGCTTATTAGCTATTTTTGGTTTGTGATAAAAGTACATCTTAAATATCAGTTATTATTAGTACTCCTTTTACTTTTTATTAACCAATATGCGCAGGAAGAATATCAACCTTTTGGTGTAAAAGAAACATTTCATTATGGGTTTATTGCTCCGCACAGGCCAATTGTAAATGAAATTGTAGAGGGACACACCAAAGCTTATGAAATCTCGTTCTTCAAACAAACATCAGGAAAAAAACAATGGCAACAGCTATATAATTATCCTAAGTTGGGGATTTCTCTAATTTATTTAGATTTGGCTAACCCCGAAGAGTTGGGAAATAGTTTTGGATTTTACCCTTATTTGTCTTTTTTGATAACTGATCAGAAAATAAGTTGGGAGATGAAGTTTGGGTATGGAATTGGTTATATAGAAAAAGCTTTTGATAAGAAGGATAACTACAAAAATTTAGCAATAGGTTCTTCTTTAAACGCATTAATCAATATTAATTCTCAATTAAGAGTGCGATTAATGGAGGGGCTTAACACATCTTTTGGATTATCTATTCTTCATTTTTCTAATGGTTCTTTTAAGAGGCCCAATTTAGGAATTAACATATTGTCGTTAAACCTAGGGGTGGCATATAGTTTTGGAAAAACTCAAGATCAATTTCAAAACGAAATAACTGAAAGAGAAAGGCGATGGGTTAAAAATGCATCTTTTGCTATTGGTGTTAAAGAAATAGCGCCAATAGAAGGGCCAAAATATTTTGTTTCTAGTTATTCATTTAACCTTATGAATACAAGAAGTAATAAGAGTTCCTTTGGTGTTGGTGCAGATGTTTTTTATAATTCCTCTTTAACACATTTAATTGCTCAAGATTCTAATCAAACACAAACTAGTTGGGATAATTTTAGAGGCGGGGTAGTACTGATTTACTCACTAGATTTTGGTAAATTTTCTACTTTGTTTCAAATGGGAGGCTATGTATTGGCCAAAGAAAAGAGTTCAGGAATGATTTATCATCGCGTTCAAACGAGGTATGCTATAAATGATCAACTGTTTTTTAACTTAGGTTTAAAAACACACTATGTTGTTGCAGATTTTATTGAAATAGGCTTAGGATATCGATTTAAATAAATGTTAGGATATTATAAATATATACGATTGTGGTTTTTACTATGTGTAGTAGTGTTTTTCTATGCGTGTGGGAAAAAATCAAGTTGCATTAAAAATGCGGGTAAACAAACCACAGAGGTGAGGCCTATAAGTTTTAATTTTAGTAAAATAGAAGTTAAAGACAATATTAATTTGGTGTTGATTCAAGATAGCTTATCCATTATGAAAATTGAGGGAGGAGAAAACTTATTGCCTTATGTTAAGGCTGAAGTAAGTAATAATATGCTTTCTATTTCTAATGGAAATAAATGTAATTTTTTAAGAAGTTATAATAACCCGATAACTGTTTATTTGTCGGTAACCAATATTGAAGAGATTTATTATACTGGCAAAGGGAGTATATCAAATACTGACGTTCTTAATCTTAACGATTTCATAATTGATGTAAAAAATGGAACTGGAAGTGTTGCCTTAACCCTTAATGCGAATAAAATTTCGGTGCTCAGTCATACAGGATCAACTGATTTTACACTATTAGGTACCACTAATGACTTGTATGTTTATACAGGTTCCAATGCTTGGTTATATTTATCTAATCTTTTAGCGAATAAGGTCCATGTTAATACTTCAGGAACTGGAGACGTATTTGTTACTCCATTAAATGAATTGTTAATTGAGTTAACTTCATTAGGAAACATTCATTATTCAGGTAGTCCAGCACTCATTATAAGTACTCATTCTGGAAAAGGGAAGATTATTAAGAATTAATGAGTTAATTTTTCTTTAGCATGTTTGATGCTTACATTCAATTCAAAACCTATTAATAGAACTAATGAGTTAAAGTATAACCACAACATAATTACCATCAATGTTCCTATAGATCCATAAATTTTATTGTAAGTAGAAAAATTATTCACATAATAAGCAAATCCTGTAGAAAGTAAAATTGACAGTACTGTAGCCAAGGTGGATCCAGCAGATATAAAACGGAATTTTTGATTTTGGATATTTCCGTAATAATAAAGCGAAGAAATTCCTAAGAAGAATAAAAGTAATAGGATAATTATTTTTCCAAATTTAAGGGCATAAAATGAAAGGTTATTTGAGAGATAGTTATGGCTAAATAAAAAATCAGTAATTACTCCACTAAATACAATTAATGCAATAGCTGTGACCATTAATGATGTGAGTATAAAAAGTAGCAATAGAGATCGAAGTCTTTTTTTGATAAAGCTGCTTTTTTCCTTAATGTGGTATGATTCATTAAAAGCATTAATCATAGAATTAACACCGTCACTAGCCAGATATAAGGCAAATATAAAACCAAATGAAAGAAGACTATTATTTCTATCAGTCACTAAATCATTAATAGTAACAATAGATAATTCATAGGCATTTTGTGGGAGTATATTTTTAATTAAATCTAATAATTGTGTTTGAAAGTTGTCAATTGGTATATAGGGAATTAAAGCGAATAAGAAAATAATAGAAGGAAATAAGGCTAAAAAAAAACGAAAAGCTAATGAGGATGCTCGTGTTGTTAATGAGTTTTTTTGAATGCCAGTTATAAAAAATAGAATTACTTCATAAATAGGTAGCCCATCAAACCCTGGTAATATAATTTTCTTAGATAGGTCTATAGGAATTTTAACAATCTTTGAGGCTAATATTTTATCAACGATTGGGTTCAAATTTAAATGGCTTTTAAACTTAAATCTAAACTATTTATTTGATGAGTTAATGCCCCAACAGAAATATAGTCTACACCACATTCAGCATATTCTCGAATAGTATCTTCAGTAATTCCTCCTGAAGCTTCGGTAATGTATTTTCCATCAATTAACTGAACAGCAGTTCTTAGATCTTTAAACGAAAAATTGTCTAACATAATTTGATGAACATTCCCTGTTTCTAGTATTTGATGTAATTCCTCTAAATTCCGGGCTTCAATTTCAATTTTCAAATCTTTTTTCTGCTGCTGAAGGTAGTTGTTTGCGGTTTCAATAGCCTGTTTAATTCCACCAGCATAATCGATGTGATTGTCTTTAATCATAATCATATCATACAACCCCATTCTATGATTTTCTCCGCCACCAATTTTAACGGCCATTTTTTCAATGGTTCTTAGGCCTGGAGTGGTTTTTCGGGTGTCTAATATTTTAGTGTTAAGTCCCTTTAGTAACTTATTATAGTGGTTTGTTTTGGTTGCAATACCACTCATTCGTTGCATAAAGTTAAGGGCCAATCTTTCGGCTTTTAATATCGATTGACTATTACCCTCAATAGTAAAAGCTACATCACCTATTTTTACAGTAACTCCATCTTCAATAAATTGAAGAATAGTTAAGTTGGGATCGATTTGTTGAAATACTTGTTTGGCTATTTCAATACCAGCAATAATTCCATTTTGTTTAACCAATAATTGAGCTTTACCTTTTGCATTCGATGGAATACAAGCTAAAGATGTGTGATCGCCATCTCCAATATCTTCATTAATGGCAAGTTCAATTAAATGATTAATATCGTCCATGTGTTTTTTACTAGCGTGATTGATAACTTGTAAAGAAAGGTTATTCGTCTGACTCTATTCGGAGTTCAACAATAGTAATAGCATTATTGATTTCTTTGTAAAGAACATAAGTTCTGAAGGTTCCATTAGAAGTAGTTAAGTTACCTATAGAATAATGAGAATTATTTTTAGAGTCACCTTGATGTACTTCTTTAAAATCAGATGGTTGATGCTTTGAAAAAAAAGTTTTTAATATTAATTGGGCTTGAACTTTACTAAATACTCCTTCATTTTCAGGAATACTCAAATCAATTGATTCACTGAAATGCTTAGCTAATTCTTCAGAATTACCTGTCTTTAAGGCAACTACAACTTCATCAGAAATAGGAAGGGCAAACGAAGAGATACTTATCGTTAAAAATACTCCAAAAATTATATTTCGCATTATTCTTTTAGTTTAGTGTTGAAGCAATTATTGCACCAAATTTAGGGGTTGATATTTTAAAACTAACAACACTCAAAAATAATAATTTTTAAATTAGCGGAATGAAGGTGAAATTAATTGTAGTTGGTAAAACAGATGAAGCTTATTTGAATGAAGGAATTGGTAAGTATGTGGATAGATTAAAGCATTATATTGATTTTGAAATAATTACTATTCCTGATGTTAAATTAGGTAAGAAAAAAAATGCAGTGCTTCAGAAAGAAAAGGAAGGGGAGTTGATCTTATCTAAGATTAATAAATCAGATTTTTTAATACTTCTGGATGAGAATGGAAAAGAGTACAGTTCTATCGGTTTTTCTGAGCTTATTCAAAAAAGAATGAATGCTTCAACGAATTTTTCCTTTGTTGTGGGAGGCCCTTTTGGTTTCTCAAAGAATGTATATAGTAGAGCTAACACAAAACTTTCTTTATCTCAGATGACATTATCACATCAAATGATTCGTTTGTTCTTTGTAGAACAACTATATAGAGCTTGTTCAATTTTGAAGGGAGAGAAGTATCATCACGAATAATTTTCCAACCCTGTTTATATTTTAACCGTTTACAAATAGGTAAGAGCTTAACATATTTATAATTATTTTTACAACCTCTTAATTAGCATTAATAAAGAAATTGATTTTATGAGTAAAGTAGCATTAGTAACAGGAGTAACAGGGCAGGATGGCGCTTATTTAGCAGAGTTGTTATTAGAAAAAGGGTATGAAGTACATGGTATTAAAAGAAGAAGTTCTTTGTTTAATACAGATAGAATAGATCATTTGTACAAAGATTTACATGAAAATGATGTGAAACTTAAATTGCATTATGGCGATATGACTGACTCTACCAATCTGATTCGTATTGTACAAGAAGTTCAGCCTGATGAAATATACAATTTAGCAGCTATGTCTCACGTTCAAGTTTCATTTGAGACTCCTGAATACACGGCTAATGCTGATGCTACCGGTGCTTTAAGATTATTGGAAGCAATTCGGATTTTAGGTTTGGAAAAGAAAACTCGTTTTTATCAGGCCTCTACATCGGAATTATATGGAAAGGTAATGGAAGTACCACAATCAGAAACAACTCCATTTTATCCTAGAAGCCCTTATGCAGTAGCTAAGTTATATGCTTTTTGGATCGTGAAGAATTACAGAGAAGCATATGATATGTATGCTTGTAATGGTATTTTATTTAATCATGAAAGCCCGTTGAGAGGAGAAACTTTTGTGACACGAAAAATTACTAGGGGAGTTGCAAAGATTAAATTAGGGTTACAAAGCAAAATATATTTAGGAAATATTGATGCTAAGCGAGATTGGGGACATGCAAAGGATTATGTAGAAGGTATGTGGAGGATGCTACAGCAGGAAAAAGCAGATGATTTTGTGCTAGCAACTGGAACGACTACTACGGTTAGAGATTTTGTAACGATGTCGTTTAAGGAGGTAGATATTGAAATTCAATGGACTGGAGAAGGAATCAATGAAAAAGGAACTGATGCAGCAACAGGAAATGTATTAGTTGAAATAGATCCAAGATACTTCAGACCGACAGAAGTTGATTTGTTGATTGGAGATCCAAGTAAGGCTCAAAAAGAGTTGGGGTGGAAACATCAGCACGATTTAGCTAGTTTATGTAAAGATATGGTTCAAGCAGATATGGCTTTGTTTGAAAGGGATCAATATTTAAAAGAAGGAGGACACGACATATTAGATCAGCATGAATAAAACAGATAAGATATATATAGCTGGTCATCGAGGCATGGTGGGCTCTGCGATTGAACGTAAACTCAGAAAAGATGGTTTTTCAAACATTATTACGAGAACTTCTAAGGAACTAGATTTAAGAAATCAACAAGCCGTAAATGATTTTTTTGAAAAGGAGCAACCTGATTATGTGTTTATGTCAGCTGCCAAAGTAGGAGGGATATTGGCTAACAATATTTATCGAGGGGAATTCATTTATGATAATTTAATGATAGAGTTGAATGTTGTGCATACAGCTCACACTATAGGGGTTAAGAAACTATTGTTCTTGGGCTCTTCTTGTATTTACCCAAAAATGGCTCCTCAACCGTTAAAGGAGGAGTATTTACTGACAGGTGAGTTAGAATCAACAAATGAGCCTTATGCTATTGCAAAAATAGCTGGAATCAAGTTGTGTGAATCTTATAGAAGACAATATGGAGATAATTTTATTTCGGTAATGCCTACTAACTTATATGGGCCAAATGATAATTATGATGTGGAAAATTCACACTTGTTTGCTTCCTTCATTCGGAAGTTTACGTTGGCGAAAAGAAATAATTTATCGGAAATAGAGATTTGGGGAGATGGTTCTCCTAAGCGAGAGTTTTTGCATGTTGATGATATGGCTGATGCTTGTTGCTTTTTGATGAACAATTATGATGGGGAAGATATTTTTAATATAGGAACAGGAACAGATGTAAGTGTCTTAGAATTAGCTGACTTAATGAAAGAAATAAGTGGTTATGAAGGAACATATATATTTGATTCTTCGAAACCCAACGGTACACCTCGTAAATTATTGGATGTATCACGAATAAAGGCATTGGGTTGGAAGCATAAAATTTCTTTGAGGGAAGGGATTAGAAAAGTACTTGAAGGTGTTAAAGAAAAGGAGTTTTAACCTTTCTTTATAAACTGCATTACCTTGGAGAGAGGCTTAAATATTAAAGTAAAGGGTTTAGGCTTTATTCCATTTATTTCCCAAGCACGTTTATCTTCGCGGTTTGCTTTTAGTCGATTAATTATACTTATATTACTTACTCCACCAACTCGCATTCTAACTATTACTCGGGGTAAGTAGCTAATACTGCATTCATGCTTGTGAATGAACCTTAACATGATCTCATAATCTGCTGCTGATTTAAGTTCTAGATTAAATTTTCCGTAGTTATCGTAAATTCTTTTTCTAACAAAAAAAGTAGGGTGGGGAGGCATCCAACCTCTAAAAAATAGTCCTTTTTTATATGATCCAGAACCCCAATTACGAACTACTTTATTGGTGTTTGCCGCATCAACATAGTATAAATTAGCATAAAGGGTATCGCTTTTTTCTTCTTCCATCTTAGCAACTACATCTGAAACTACGTTGTTGTCAATGTAAAAATCATCAGAATTAAGATTAGCGATAATTTCTCCTGTAGCTAACTCAATGCCTTTGTTGATGGCATCATATAAGCCAGCATCTTTTTCAGAAACTACTTTGGCTATTTTATCTGAGTATTTGTTAACTATTTCTAATGTGTTGTCTGTAGAAAGTCCATCGATAATAATATATTCAATATCATTATAAGTTTGATTGATAACAGACTGTATAGTATCTTCAATAGTTTTAGAACTATTATAACATACTGTTATTATAGAAACTTTAGGGTTCATTTATTTTCGAGAAACAACACAGTTTTCTAGTACCAGCATATCCATGTCAGTCCTCAAATAACAAGCTAAAGCTTCTTTTGGGGTATTGACAATGGGTTCATTCTCATTAAAAGAAGTATTTAACAAAATAGGAGTTCCACTTTTTTGCCTAAAACGTTCAATTAAATCATAATATCTGTCTCCTTTTTCCACGGTTTGTAAACGACCAGTTCCATCAACATGAGTTACAGCAGGTATTTCAGCGTGTTTTTCTTTTTTTATGGGATAAACTTTTTCCATGAAAGGAACTTTGTCAGTTTTCTCAAAGTATTCAGAAACATACTCCTCTAGAATGGAAGGAGCAAAAGGCCTAAAACTTTCTCTACGTTTAATTTTAGAGTTTAATAATTCTTTTGCGTCATTTCTTCTGGGATCAACGATAATTGATCGATGACCTAATGCTCTAGGACCAAATTCGGCTCTTCCCTGAAACCATCCAATTACAGCACCATCAATTAAAGCATCAGAGACTTTCTCAATTAACTCTTCATCACTATACCTAGTATATTCTATTTTTTCTGTTTTCAAACAGGATTCAATATCTTCATTGCTCGATATAGAACCTGTGTAGGCGTTATAAATAGCAGGTAATCTGTCATTTTCTAAAATGTGGTTGTACAGCCATAAGGCGGAGCCCAAAGCTGTTCCTGCATCATGTCCTGCAGATGGAATGTAAACGTTTTTAAAGGTAGTTTTCTCTAGTATTTTACCGTTAGCTACTGAGTTTTGGGCAACACCTCCAGCGATACAGACGTTTTCAAAACCTGTCTTTTTTTGTAAGTGGTTAAGGATATGAAAGATTAATTCTTCCGTAACTCGTTGAACAGAAGTGGCAATGTCTTTATGTTTTTGAGTCAATTCTTCTTCTTTCTGTCTGGCAGGGCCTAACAAGTTTTCTAGCTCTTTAGAAAAAATAGATTCAATATGTGGATCACCATTTTCCCAACTCATACTAACCCCCTCTTTGGCATGAGTAAAGTATTTGGTGTCTAACTCAAATAGTCCATTTTCTTTAAAAAGAATCACTTTTTTTAATTCTCCAACATACTTTGGTTTTCCATAAGGAGCAAGCCCCATTACTTTGTATTCATCACCATAGTGAGGAAATCCTAAATATTGAGTTAAAGAAGTATAAAAGATTCCTGCAGAGTGTGGATATATAACAGTATCTAAAACATCTATCTTCTTGTCGTTTCCTGCTGCGATCATAGTTGAAGTGAAATCCCCAAATCCATCTATAGAAAGAATTGCGGACTTTTCAAATGGAGATGCAAAAAAAGCACTCGCTAAATGACTTCTATGGTGTTCTACGTTAACGACTTCTGCACTAATACTACTTTCATCAATATTAAAAATTTTACTCAACTCCCCTTTAACACTAACTACTTTTTTGGAATTTGCCAATCTATCTTTTAATGCTTTAACGGAGACTAAATTTTTTACTGAATGAACAATTTTTTTATGCAAGTTGGCAGAAGGGTCACGTGAAATAGTAATGTAATCAACTTTTGTAATATCAATTTCGGCTTCTTCTAAACAAAACTTAATTGCTTCTGAAGGAAACCCTGCCCAATGTTTAATTCTTCTAAATCTTTCTTCTTCAGAGGCGGCAATCACATTTCCATTATGTAAAATACATGCAGATGAATCTCCATGATATGCGTTAATTCCTAATATATACATAAACTGATTATTTTGCGCTCTAAATTATGAATTCAATTTTTAAGTTGAAAGAGTTAACGGTTATTGTAAGAACATATCTTTAGTTAACCCTTTAGCATTTTGTTTATTTATTTCGTTAATAATAAAATGATAACAGTTATTTCTTATCTGGTTATAATCATTTTGAGACATTTTGTAGCATAGTTCAATAGCTTTGGCAAATTTATTTGAATTGGATAAATCAATGTCCCACCCTATATTAACACTATTTAACTTCCTCCAAGGAGTATTCTTGCTAAGAATTAAACCACAACCAGAAGTTAATGCTTCAACAATAACATGACCATAATTTTCATGAAGTGTGGGAAAAAATAAAAAATGATATTCAGATAGTGTTGATACAACAGAAGTTGGGTTTAACTCACCAAGGTATTGGACATTAAGTTTATTCGATTCAATATATGTTTTACATTTATTCCAATATAGTTTATCCTCTAATGTTCCATAAATACTTAATGAAAGGTTGTCTAACTTTAGTTGGTTAATTATTTCTAAAGCATAAAAAAGGTTCTTTTTAGAAGAAATTCTCGAAAAGAAAATTAGCTTTAATTCATTTTTATTTTTTTTTATCTCTTTTTTTTCAATGTTAGGAGCAGAAATATTGGGTATTGTGATTACTGTTGAGTCATTTCCAAAAATTGACAAAATGCTTTCCTGTTCTTTCTTATCAGTTGCATGCCAAATTATATTTTTGAAAAAGCTAAAAACTTTAACAATGGTTAAAAACAATTTCTTTTTTACGGATTTAATTTTTAGTGCTCCTTTACCCAGCATTCCTCTTGGAGCTACAATTATGGGAATTGATAATTTTAATTTTTTAATGAGTAAGATTGGCTGTAGCGTGTAGTTTTTTGAATACAAGCTATTAAAATAAATCTTAGAGTAGTTATGTTCAGCTAGCGCTATAGAGATAAATCTTTTTCTTTCTTTTCTAGAAAGATAAGCAATGGTGTAGTTGGGGTTGGAGATCCATTGATTAAAGGGGATATTTGTGTAGGAATGTTTATCATTTAAATCTCTATCAGATGTAATAATGTAAAAATCAAATTCGTTTTGTAATGAATTTACAATGTTAGAAACTGATTTTATAGGCCCCCCCCCTTTATATCCAGGATAAAACCAATCAATAAATATTAATATTTTAGGCTTATTTTTCATCTAAAATTTTATTGTACACTTCTAAATACTGTTTGGCTATCTTTTCAGGCTGATATTTTTTTATGTTTTCAAATCCATAGTTGATGAGTTTATTTCTTAAATCACTATTAGATATTAATTTTTTAATTCCATTTTTTATACTCATTTCAGAATATGGGTCGACAAAATACGCACCTTTCCCGGCAATTTCGGGCATTGATGAAACGTTGGATGTAATAACTACTCTTCCTATTGCTTGTGCTTCAATAATAGGAAGGCCAAAACCTTCGTATAAAGAGATGAAAGATAATATATCACATTCTTCATAAAGTTGGAATAAAAGAACATCAGATATGGCTTTAAAGTTGTCAAAATTAATTTTGTAACTATTTAATTTGTTTTTTTGAACTGTTGTAAGTTTTCCAACAATAATCAATTTAGTATTTAAACCTTTAAGAGCCTCAATTAAATGATTAAGATTTTTATTTTCTTTTGTCCCAATATGTAAAATGTTAGGGCTTTCCTTGTTAAATTCTTTGTCTGATGGTTTGCATAAAGGAGAAACACAGTTGTTTATTACTAGAATCTTTTCATTTGGTATTTTAAATTCGTTTAAAATCTCTGCTTTACTAAACTCAGATACTGTGGTAATAATATTAGCTCTTCTTATAGGGATTTTAAACCAAAATAGGTTTAGTAATTTTTTTTTAAAACCAAAATTCCTATGTAGTGGATAAATATCATGAATGGTAAGAATAGTTGATTTTTTCTTTATAAAGAAATTGACATAATTTATATCTCCACTAATGTGGTTTATGTCGGATTGATTTATGCTGGCATATAATATATTTAAAAACCTTTTAATAATACCTTTGCTGACAAAAGGCATTTCTTTTACCTTAACAGAAGTATTAGGTAATAAAAATGGAATTAAGGTATTGTAAACTCTTTCAATACTATATTGATTAACATTCTTTTTTCTATAGAAGATGTTAACTTTCATTTTTTTAAGTTGGCTATAAGGTTAATATTTCCATCGAAGGCGCCAATAAGTAGTATTATCGTTGAAAAAGGATTAAGAGTTAAGCATATACAATAAACAAATAAAATTGTAGGGAAAGCTAAGGATGATATTGTAGAGCTAGAAAATTTTATGTTTTTGGAAAACATACGTAGAAAAGGGCTTATAATTAATAATACCCCCCATAAACCAAAGTCGTATATATAAGTTATGATTCCTGAGTTAATAGGCACTATGAATGTTCCGTTTTCTAATAATCCTGTTTCTCCAGGATATTCTTTGGCCAATGCGAAATTATATATACCCGGTCCAAGGCCAAATAAAAACATCTCTGGATTAGCTGATATAAATTCTAGGGCATAAATTTCTGTCCTTTTGGTTTCTTGTTGGGCTTCAACTCGAGATTCATAAATATCTTCTACATAAACTTTATTGTAATAGTAAAAAGATATTGAAACTAAAGTACCCAAGAATAATAATTGAATAATTCTTTTGTCGTAATTAAAGAAAAGGGTGTGTATAGTTAAGGCTCCAATAAATATTGCAATCGACAAGTATATAGAAGTAGAATAGGTGAGCCATAAGCAAACGAAATGAACAATAACTAATATCCAAAATAGAAGAGAAGTGTATTTTTTTATAAAATGTTTTTTTATAGATAGTAATAGTAAAATTCCAATCCCTAAAACATAGGATAATCTTTTAGGTTCGTTAGCAAAACCATTAATTCTAAAAGTTAATTCACCCATTTGAAACCCCCCAAACCCAGTAGAGTTGGCACTATATACTATTCCTCGATAAGGCCAACCAAATTGATGTGCATAATACTGATAAACACCATATGCACAATGAATAGTTGTTGTGACAATAAATGCCTTTATTAGAATTTGTATCCCGTTAGATTTTGAACATTCTTTTCTTACGATAATATAGATTAAGAAAATATTAATATACCCAATTAGTTGAATAATTAACCGGGTATTAATTATTGGGCTATTAATATAATTAGAGTAATATTTTGTGTAAATAACTCCTATTATAGAGCTAACGATTAATAAAATCCACATCTTACTAATCCATGCATTTATATTTTTAACTAAGTTAGATTTAGAAACGGCAAAGTAGTTTGTTCCTTTACTAAGTACAGTAGACACAATAAAAACCATTGGAATTAACTTCTCAGGAGTTAATCGTGGTCCAATTTCGATGAAAAAGAAAAAACTAATACAGGCAGGAAGAATATATAATATACGGTGAGGTTTTGTTTGCCCTGCCCAAAAAGCGTATAATAGTAATAATATGATAACTAAATAATCATAAGTGCCATGTCCAATAAGATTGTCACTATTCATGATACAGTTGTATTAATTTTTCAACGGCATTTTCCCAAGTATATTCTTTTTTAAAGTTGACAAGGAGCTCATCGTTTATATTTAAACTGGGGTTGATTTTTAAAAAATGTGTTATCATCAATTTTAAACTAGTTAAATTTTTTTCGATAATAGTGCCCCCCACTTTTTCTAACATTTCAGGAATTGCTCCTGCAGGAACTGCCAGAACGGGGATATTGTGAGAAATAGCATCTAACACTGTCATACAAAACCCTTCTTCATTTGAAAGTTGAATATAAATGGAGGCAGTATTATAAAATGAATTCAAAGTGTTTTTGTCGACATTTGTATGAATAAAAACGGTGTTATCAACTTTGTGTGTATGGATATCCTTTTCTAGCGCTTTATAGTATCTTTGATTACGGACAGGTCCAACAATATCCCATTTAAAGTCAATTTTATTTTTTAATAAATGAGCAGCGATTTTAGGGATTAAGAGTTGATTTTTATGTGGAACGATACCACCTACGGTTAAAATATTAATGGGAGTTGATTCTTTATTTTGCTTAGAGATAACATGTTCAGCTCCTCCATGGCCGATTATATGAATTTTATTAGAATTTACATATTTACCCAATTCATTTTTTATAATCTGACTTGGTGTAATATACACATCAAATGGATTCTTTTTAATTCTTTTTTTGTTAATAAATCGAACACCAATTTTTCGAAATTCGTCTTTGATATAAAAATAAACTTCATCTCCTTTCCAAGAGTTTGAGCATTCAAAAGGAGGTATGTTATGTATTGTGTGTATTGTTTTTATTCCTTTTGACTGTAAGGATTTGGTATCTAGTATTTCTGCAATAAATAATCCATACAAAAGATGAACGACATCAATATGATATTGTTGAGTAATCTCAATAATATTGTTTTTAATGTAGTTACATAACCTAGTTCTTTCTTCTTGATTATAGCCAAGGTGATTTGTTGTAGTTACACCAACTTGTAGAATTTTTAAGTTATTTTCAGGATGATTTACTTCCTTAATTTTACCAATTTCACCTATTGCAGGAATAAGAAGAAACACATTTACTTCCTTTTTACACATATTAAGTGCTGTATTCTTTACATATGAAACCGTTCCTCCAACTTTAGGACTATAGTGCTCAGAAATTAATAATACGTTCATTAATATAATAATTTAAAGGGAGTACGTACAATGTTTAAAATGAGTTGGATTAAGATATTATAATAACAAAAATGAATGATTAACTTCGCGAAGTTACAATTTAATAGTTAACTGTATAACTTGTTCCACACTCTCTTCAATGAAAAATCAATCAATATATTTTCCTGGTTTAACAGGTGTTAGAGCTATAGCTTCTCTAATAGTGGTGGTATGGCATACTGATATGTTTCTAAACAGTTTTTCATTATCTGATTTTTGGTTGAGACAAAGTGGTTTAGCTGGTTATGCCGTTAATTTGTTTTTTGTTTTAAGTGGGTTTTTAATTACTTATTTACTATTGGCAGAAAAAACTAAAACCGGAAAAATTGATATTAAAAAGTTTTACCTAAGGCGAATATTAAGGATATGGCCTTTATATTATATGGGAATTTTTCTTTCTATTATTTTGATGTACCTCGATGTAATTAATGTACCAAACGATTTCTTTTTTTCATTAGTCCTCTATTTTTTTTTATTAGCCAACCTTAGTTACGCATTAAAAATTGCTATTACTTCTATTACTCCTCTTTGGTCAGTAGGAGTAGAAGAACAATTTTATGCTATTTGGCCCTGGATAATAAAAAAATCCAGGAATGTGTTAAGAAGCTTGTTGATTGTTATAGTATTTTATTTTATTTTGAAAACTATTCTTTGGATTCAAAACCCTAGTTCATGGGCATACTCTTTTATTACACATCTGAGAATTGATTTGATGGCATTAGGTGGTATTGGTGCAGAAATAATTTTTAAAAAACGTAGGAGGGTAGTTAAGTTTGTTCATTCAATTCCATTGCAAATAATAGCATGGGCTGTTCTTTTTATATCTATACTTTATAAACCTATTCATATTACTTCATTTTTGGATAATGAAATAAATTCAATTTTTTATTTAGTGATACTCCTTAATGTTAGTTCTAACCCTAAGACTATTATAACGTTAGACTATAAAATATTAAATTTCTTTGGAAAAATATCATATGGACTATATGTATATCATATGATAGTAATATTGATTTTTTTAAAATATTTTGACAATATTAATTTTGAAGGCTATTATTATTTGGAATTATTAATTCCAGTTGTGATTGTTGGGTTTACAACATTGCTCGCTACAATTTCATTTTACTATTTTGAAAAACCGATACTGAAAATAAAACATAGGTATGAGGTTATCAAATCTAACGTTAAAAGTTAGTCGATTATTTTAGGATAAATACATTGGCCCAGCTTTATATAATTTATACGCTGTTATAAAAGAACTTACAACTCTTTTTAATACAGGAATATATAATTTAGGTCTACTTAGAATTGTTTTGTTTAAAATAAAGTACCTTAATGTTGCAAAAAGATATTCATGTTTATAACGAATTGGAGCCATCTTTAAATCAAAATAAATTGCTCCAACCATATTGTGTTTAGCTTTTATGTAATCATTATCATTCCAAGAACGAATTCCACCAGTGGTATTTCCAATATGAATTAGTCGGGCATGAGGATCAAATAAGAAATCGCCAAACTTCCAACTTACTCTGAGGCAGAAATCCCCTTCTTCACGATGAGCTCCTTTTTCATAATTTTCATCCATGCCACCTACAACAATAGCAACATCTTTTCTGACAGACAAATTATTAGATCTACCAACCGCAATTGTGGTAGAGCAACCATAATTACTTGGAAAATAGAGCCATGAAACGCTGCTAGAGCGATAACTTATTTTATGTCTTTTATAGGTTAGCTGTTGATTTGATGAAGCTTCTATAGGACATCCAAAGACACCGGGGATATCTTTATCAAGATAGTGGCGGTAATGTTTAAATAAAAAATGCTGATCAGTAATAATAACATCATCGTCAACAAATAAGAGTATTTCTCCATTACTATTTTTGATACCTATATTTCTTGCGGCTGATGCAGATTTTTTATCTGATTGAATGTAATTAACAATAGGGAAAGACTTAATCTTAGAAACAATTTCATGATTAGTAATCTCGGTTTGATCTATGATAATGATTTCATATGAATCAAAAGATTGCGCTATTAAATAGTTTACAGTATTTAGCAAATCTTCATATCGATTGATAGTTGGTATGATGATGGAAACCTTCACAAAGACTTAATTGGATTTAAAAACTAAGTCAACTCTGTTTTTAATATTGGTTACATTTATGGTCTTTTTTAAATTGTTCATGGTAAAAGCACTATATGAAACTTCATTTAAAAAATTAGCTAAGTCATCGATGGTTTTTTCGGTATGTATATATGCATCTGGAGTAACTTCACAATAAATAACAGGTTTTTTCTTAGAATGGATAATATAAGATTTTAGGCTATCTAAAACAGTTAGTTCAAAACCCTCAGTATCAATTTTTATTAAGCTGGGTATTAAATTGTTTTTGGTGATGTAATCAGTAAGATTAACGGTTTTAATAACTTCTTTTACTCCTTTATGGTCGTTATCCATAGAGTTTTCGACCATAGAATTATTCCCTATGTTATCAGAGCTATTAACCGTTATTGTGGATTCACCTTCTTCTAAACTTATAGCACAGTTATTTACAATGATTTTGTAATCAGGATTATTATTAGCAATGTCTTGTAATAAGTTAAAGTATTTTTTAATTGGCTCAAAGGAATGTACTTCTCCTGATTTCCCAACAATTCCTGCTCCTAACGCTGTTATGTAACCAATGTTCCCTCCAACGTCAATAAAGGTGTCTCCTGGTTTTAAGAATTTTTTAAGAGCCAAATAGGTTTCAATTTCATAGCTTCCAGTATACATAAACTTTACCATGTTGGATAAACCAAAATCAAAAGTAAAGTTGATCGAATTGATTTTTTCATTAATCATTTTTTTCTTTAACCAACTGCTTCGAGTATTCCTTTTTATCAGTATTCGAATAGCCAACTTGGGGTCAACAGAAAGAAGATGAATTAAAGATTTTATTTTATCGAGTAATGTCATAATTTATTATACTATTTCCAAATAGATAAATCAAGTTGTGTTAATTCTTCTAGCTTTTCAACATCTTTGCTAAAATAAGTATTAAATAATTCCTTTTTTAATTCTAGATTTAATTTGTCAGGCGATTTGTATACTTTTTTTATTGTATAATCTTTGATGGGATTAATTATGCTTTTTGGTAATATTTTTGAGGCCATATTTTTTATCTTTCTTAACGACTTAACGTAGTTGGACTCAAAGTTCATGACAGTAGGATTTGAGTGGTCATTTGTAAAAGTATGATTTTCACTAACACTTAAAAATTTGCAAGTACTTTTTAAGTTCGGGTTATTTCTATCCTTCACCATTTCTTCAAAAATAATGATGTGAACATTTTCTTTTCCAAAAGTGTCATAATATCTTTTTACTTGATTATAGTACAAACTTTTTGATTTATAAAAAGCGGGTTTATACCATTCAATTCTTTCATTAATTTCAAAATTCTCTTTTTCTGCTTTCAGGCAGGTTTCAAAATCGGTTTGTTTCTTTTCTAGGTTTAACATCTTGTGGAAATTAAATTGAGAATAAGACCTATCAACTGGGTTTCGTAAGATAATTAGAATTTTAATTTTTCCTAAATCTTTCAAAATACGTTTGGGAACAAAGAGGTATTGGAGGTAGTCAGGAGTACATTCTCCAATATTTTTTTTGTTTTTATTGTCCTTAAAAAAAGAAGCATAATAATCTAAGCCCTTTTTGTACTCTTCTTCTACGTTAAAATAATGTATTTCTTTTTTATCAGATAAATATATTTCAGGATGAGATTTTAGCAATTTATATAAACTAGAAGAACCTGCTTTTTGTGCACCTACACAAATTAGATTAGGAAGAGTTTGATCTTTCATAACTTAAAGGTTAAAACTTTTGAGAATAACTTCATTATTTAGATTGCTTTGTAAATTAATTCAGATAATTGCTTCGTTATGTTTTTTCTAGTGAACCCTTTGAGGTAATTTTTATTCACATTGAGACTACATTCATGTTCAAGTATATTTTTAAGCTTCCGTGTATTTGTTTTTAGATCATCAGGGTCAAAGGTGATTCCAGTATTAGAGTTTTCAATAAACGATTTCTGTGAACCTGCGGTGACAAAAGCTAATATGGGTTTTTTAAATTTAATATAGTCAAATGTTTTGGATGCAATGGCATAATCTTTTCCTTCTTCAACCTTCACAGAGGTAGATAAGAAGAAATTAATATCTTTTGTAACCTCTTCTAAATGAATATGTTCTATGAAACCTCTATTTTCAAAATTTGAAGTCAATCCCAAGTCATTAACCATTTTTAATAACCAAGGCTCGATGTTCCCAATAAAAATAAATTCAATTTTCGACTTATAATTAGGATGCTCTTTTATTAGTTCCGCTACGGTTTTCAAAAAGAAAAAAGGGCTTCTGTAAACCCATTTTTCATGTGTTGGAAAATATTGAAACCACCGATAAGATTTCCTTTGCCACCAGGAACTGTTTAAGCTTTCTTCAGCAGAAGGGTTATAATAAAAAGTACCTATATAACCAATCTTTATTTTTTTAGATGTTGAGGTAACATTTGAAGAAAGAAGTGTTGGTATCTCATCGTCATTGATGTCGAATCCGTTTGGAATAACCTCAATTTTGTTAGATTCAAGGTTGGAATGAGTTGCTAAAAAAACATTTTTCAATACATTAGTGACAGTAACAATATAAGTGGAATTCTTAAAAAAGAAAGCTTCCCTTTTTTTTGTAAAATGATAATGTAATACAGATGCATATGGTGCTATACACCATTTAGACCAGCCATCTCTCATATCGAGAATCAAAGGAATTTTATATTTTTTTGATGTTTTAACAGCTAAATTTCCATTATTAAATGGAGGTGCTGTGAAGTAAATTGCTTTAATGTTGTTCTTTTTAAGAATTTCTTCAATTTGAATAAGGGCATTTTTTTTCCAACGTTTATACTTGTCATCACCTATACTAAGATAAATTTGATTAAATTTTTCAATAGAACTAGTGTTTTTCTTTTTAATAGGAGCGGTGTATACTTTAATCTCTGAAGTCAATTGGTCGATTAATTTGTTGTTTGAATCGACTTTATAATCTTTTTGATTATATGGATCTAGTGTTAAAATTATTGGTTTAATGCCAAATGATGGAAGGTATTTAGCAAACATGTACGGCCTTATAGATCCGGCAATATTTATAGGAGGAAATTGGAAAGCAATAAATAAAACCTCTGTCATTTTATTTTGAAATATGTTTATACAATTTGGTAAGAGGTTTAGCAAATCTTAACATTTTTCTATAGCTCGTTATTTTTTTATCATCTGTACCATAAAATTCATGAGGAATATTTTTAAGAGTAAGAATTTCATCAAACTCATCATCAGAGAAACCTAATTTTTTAGCAACATAAGTTTTATCTTCTTCTGCTAGTTTTTTAGGTATAGGTGGATTTGATAATTCTTCTATAGCTTCTTCTCTTGATATTTGCCCTGAACAGATTAAATTGGACAGGTGAGCCTTTCTTTTATCAATTCCAAATTTGTTAGGCAGTATGTATCCTTGATAGAAACGAGTAAAAACGGATTCATAATGTTTTCCTCCATAGTCAATCCAATCTAATTCATCGATAATCAACTGTTTAATTTTGGCTTTATTATAATCTAGGAAATTTAAAAGTTTCATCATTTGAATACCTTTAAAAGAAACAAAGTAAGAGAACTGAAGGTGCCCTAATGATTTTAAATTTTTTAATGGGATTGAGCCAAATTTTTCATGGATATTTTTAAGATTGGTTAGGTCAAATTTTTTATAGTACCATGCCTTTGGGAGTAAAAACTCTGTAACAACATTATGACCACTGATGATGTGTTTAATATTGTTTCTTGCAGCGACTCTATATAATGCCCCAAAAATCATATGATCAGCAGGAATATCCAGATCTAAAACTGAAGCTTTGAAATAAGAGCGTTGTAAATCTTTGAATTCCTCCCAGTCCATTACAATAGTTTCTAAATCAAATCCAGTTTTACTAACAATGTTTTCTATATTTTTAACTGCTAATTCTGAGTTCCAACCATAATCAAAATGAACTAATAGTACTCGAACATTATTCTGTTTTAGAAGGTATGCTAAATAGGTACTATCAACACCGCCACTTATTCCAAGCACACAGTCATAATCTTTGTTTTTCCCAGTTTTTTTTAGTAGATCAATAGAATGCTCGAATTTACGTTGACCTTCTTCTCCTTTAAAAACTTCTTTTTTTTCCTTTTCTAAATATTCAAAATAATAATTACAGACACCATTTTTATCAAACGTAATATTTGGATCGGCAATATTATCCATAACAGTTTTGGTACACATCTGGTAATGTTGTGGAATGTAATTTTCGTTTCCCCAATGTATCATTTAATCTTTCAGTTATGTGATGATGTTAAATAAATTATTTTTAAGTGTTTCTTGATCAGGATAGTTTATTAATACACCTTTCCCTTGTGCTGAATAAACAAACATACTACTGGCTGCAACAGCAGAACTTCCTAAATCAATTGCTTTCTTAAAGCTAGCTATATTTTTTGCACCTCCACAAGAAACAACTGGTAAATTACAATTTGAAGAAACCAATTTTATCATTTCGTAATTGTATTCATTATACGTGCCATCTTTATCAATAGAAGTAAGGAAAATTTCTCCTGCGCCATATTCTTCTACCTTTTTAATATAATCTGTTAAACTATATTTAACCTTTCGCGATCCTCCTTTGCTATATACTGATAACTTCCCCAAAAGGTTGGTTTTAACATCTACAGAAATAATAACACTTTGAGAGCCATATCTTTTGGATATTTCTTTTACTAAAGAGAAATTATCCTCGATTGAAGAGTTTAAAACTATTTTTTCTACACCTAACTTGAATATGCTTTCAACCTGATCCATATTACTAATTCCGCCACCGTAAGCAATTGGCATAAAAGCTTCACTTGCAATTTCTTCAATTCGGGAATAGTTCGGTTCTCTTTTTTCTGTAGTAGCGGTAATATCTAAGATAACTAGTTCATCAACTTCCTTTTCATTAAAGATTTTTACAGCATTTATAGGGTCACCAATGTATGTAGATCTATTAAACTTGACCGTTTTGACTAGCTTTTCGTTTTTTAGTGTTAGTACTGGTATTACTCTTACTCTTCTCAAAAGGGACTAAATTTTAGAAAAATTTTCTAGTAATTTCATTCCAAATTTATGACTCTTTTCTGGATGAAATTGGACACCATAAATATTATTTTTTGAAACTCCAGATATAAATTCGTATCCATAATTTGAAACACATAGAATATCGTTATTATCCTTAGGGAGCATATGGTAGGAGTGGACAAAATAAAAGCGAGATTCATCGTCTAAATCTAAAAGTAGTGGAGAGTCTTTTTTGATATTAATTTCATTCCAACTCATATGAGGTATCTTCAAGTTGTGTTTCATTTTGGAGGAATCAAATCTTACGATATCCATATCTATCCACCCTAAGCCAGGTTCTTCACCTTCATCACTTTTTTTTCCTAACATTTGAGCACCTAGACAAATTCCTAATGTTGGTATTTTTTCTTCAAGAACTTTTTGGTTTAATAGTGGGATTAACCCACTTTTTTTTAACTGAGTCATCCCATAATCGAATGCACCTACTCCAGGTAAGATTATTTTGGTAGCGCTCTTAATTTCAGATTCAGATTTACTTGTAATGGTCTCTTCACCCATTCTTTTTAACATGTTTTGAATAGATTTAACATTTCCTACTCCGTAATCAACAATCGTTATCATATAATGATGATTTTTTAAATCAATATGGATAGTACAAATATGTTGATAATTTCAAAGAATCCATTCTAAATCATTAAATATATTAGTAGACTAAAATAAAAGCGTCTTTAGCTCAAATTATCCTATAGATTCCTCAATGAAAAAATTCAATACTTTTGGATTAAAGGGTTCTAAATAAGATATTGATTCTTTCTTTTCTTGTTGATGGTCTTTTATTATATCAAATAATTCACTGATAGAATCAATGAATTCTATGTGATTGTTATTAGTGTTCATACCCTTAAACTGCTTAAAAGAGATTGGTTTCTTTCCATATGCCAAAGCTTCATATAAACACATTGATGTAGCACTTACAATTAAATCACTTTTTTTAATTGATTCAATAGAATTAGTGATAATGGTATTTTCAATATTAATATACTTACTGTATTTAGTAATAAATAATTTAACTTCTTCTAAATCATTTGGATGTGGTCGTACAATTAGTTCAAGGTTAAGTTCTTTAATTTCGTTTTTATATTGTTCGATAAATTGAATAATAAAGTTAGTTATTGAAAATAGTTTATTAAACCCTCTTCCTTGAAGGAAAAACACTAATCTTAGATTACCTTCATTTTTATTTAAAGATTTTTCAGTTGTGATAAAATGAGATGAACCTAGATTAAAGACGTTCTTATCATTAAAGAATGATTTTTGACCTATTAGAATTTTTTTCCACTCATTACCTAAAGTTAATATAAAGTCTGGCATCAATAAACCATTAGATGCAGCTTCATTTTTATTTAAAATAGACTGATAGTAAACATTGTGATGATTGACTACTCCATGTTGTATTTCTATTGACTTCGCATTAGTGTTTTTACAAGCAATGAGAATCCAGGGCTCTGTATATATTGACCGAGCAAATACATATTTAGCTTTAGTTTTGTTAATATACTCTTTTAGTTCACTAGCAGCATTTAAAACTACTGCGACATAAGAAATGTAGGGAGTTATTTTTGAGTTTATATCAAGGTTTAATATTTTATTGACTGTGCTTAAAAAATTCGTTAGTGTTTTATAGTCTTTATCAGAAAGAGGAGATTTAGCTGTAATATCTAAAGGCAAGAAGGAATGATAATATTTGCTTTTGGTTGGTAAAGGAGTTGTTGGATATTTGGGTTGAATAAAATTGATTGTGTTCCCTTTTTCATGATAATACCTAATAATATCATACATGTCAATATTAGCACCTTCATCATTTTTTAAGGCGCATGTTCCAACAAACAAATAAGGGGAAGGATTAGTTGTTTTTACTTCGTCAAAGTTTACATTTTCTTTTTGAATGGAGTTTTTCTTTTTGGAAATACGCTTAATTTTTCCCGCAATTCTTGAAAGAAGTTTTTGCTGTTGATTGTTTACGTTAGAAGATGCTCTTAAGAGCATCTCTAATTTGAAGCGCAGCATGAAATACAGAGGAATTCCTCCAATTTTATAATCGAAAATTCCTTCTTGCTTTTCAAGCTTAAAGAATAGTTCTTTTATTTGTTTGTCAGAAAGCATTGAATTTAAAGAATGTTTCTAAGTGATTTTCCTCACTATGTTTATAATCTTTCTTAACGTTTTTTTGAGTAGAGTATTCATTTTGAAGCGGATATAAAAAGAGTAACTAAATAATTTTAGCCATTTTGGATTTGTATCTTTTATCCAACGTCTAAACTCTATAAATGTAATTGATTTATTGTTGAGCATAGTTTTTGCGTGTCCAATAAAATCGTTGATCACATAGCGTTCTACAGGGTCTAAATATTTAACAATACCCCTAATTTGAGATTGATTTGATTTCGTTATTTCTGCCTCTGTATTTTTGGTCTTTACAGAAACGCTTTCAACATTTATATCAAAACCTTTTGTTTTTCTATACATTAATTGATGATAGTGTATAGTATCATCTACTTTCCCTGTTTTGTAACCTGCATCTTCTACTATTTTATTGAAAACAAAATCTTCTTGACGATAAACATAGTCATCATCAATTTGATTAAGACCTTCTGTGAAAGCTTCTTTTTTTCCAATTTGACTTCCAGCATAAGGTCTTCCTGGCATATCAAAAAAGTAATCTACCATTACTGTAATTTGCATTGGACAGCCATACCAGTCATATTTATCTTTATGAGGTATCATTTTATCAAACCACCCTTTAGGAAGATAAACATCTGAATGTAGATAAATAAAGTGTTCTGTCTTTACATTTTTAATTAATTGAGCGATGCACCAACCTAAAGTTTTAGAATCTCTGTGATTATACACTTCTACTCTAGGAAACTGAGAAACAATTTCAATGGAATCATCTATGCAACCTCCATCACTAATTAATAATCTACTAACAGGAATTTCTCTATAAATAGAGTAGAGGTTAATCTTCCATAATTCATTGGTGTGATAAACAGGAATAATTACTTCTATTCCCTCAGATTTTCCTTCTTCAAACCTATCAATAAAGTCATTTTTGGCATAATATTCTTGGTATATAGACATCTTGAAAGTTTAAATTTGATTATTATAAATTTTCATTACCATTTCATCAAAACTTGTTTTAGGAGACCAGCCTGTTTTTTTTAATTTGCTATTATTTCCTTGAAGAATTTTTCTTTTTCTTTTTAATAAATTAGGATTTTCTATAACGAACTTACTCCAATCAAAATTTAAGTTTTTGGAAAGAACAACTAACCAGTCTTCAACTTTTTTTAGTTCTCCACTTGAAATAATATATTCATCAGAAGTATCTAATTGCATCAGGTGCAACATTGCTTCGACATAATCAGATGCATAACCCCAATCTGTTTTGGCTGCTAAGTCTCCTATTTCTAATTTAGTTGAGGTAGCATCAACGATATCTTTAACGCCATTAATAATAATCTTTGATAAGAAATTATCATTTCGAAACATCGATTCATGATTGTAAAGGATACCAATGTTTACATAAACACCATAAAAATCTCTATAGTGCTTGGCGATTTGCATAGCATTATGTTTGGTAATCGCGTAGATACTCTCTGGTTTAGGAATAGTTTCTTCTGTTTGATCTTGTTGTTCTACACCCTCATATATTAAGGATGAACTACAGTAAAATATTCTCGTATCTATGCTATTATTATAAACGTAATCTAATATTTTAATAAATGAAAAAACATTAACATTATAGCTGTTAAAAATTAATGTGCTTTGGTTATTAAGCTCTGAATCGTTAGATGAATGATGGTGAGCCGCGATATAATAGATTTCATCATATTTTTCATTTAAATGAAGCTCAATATTATTTGGATTATTGAGATCAATTTGACTGTACTTATCTAGTTGCTTGTTTATTGATTCTCCTCTTCCAATACCATGGATAATATAATCCTTTTGCTTTAATAAAATAGAAAGTAATTTTCCATCTTGCCCTTCAGAACCAACAATTAAAGCTTTTTTCATTACCCTCCAATAATTTCAATTTCGGGGAAAGGAAAGATCAGTTTACCTCCATTAGCTAAGAATTCTTGTTCTCTCTTTACAATCCCGTCTTTAAAATGCCAAGGAAGAACAAAATAGTAATCTGGTGCCATAGATAATGCATCTTTTTCTGAAACAATAGGGATCTTAGATCCTGGAGTATAACAACCAAATTTATCTGGATTTACTTCTGCAATAGCAGGAATATCTTTTTCAGTTAAATTAGAGAACTGTAATAATACATTTCCTTTTGTAGAAGCACCATATCCAAGAATTTTTTTATTGTCAGAATTCAATGAATCAATTAATGTTTTTATAGATTCTCTGTGTTTGTAAACACGTTCTTCAAAATCTCTAAATGGCTTTGGAGTATCAAACCCCATTTTTAATTCTTGTTCAAAAAGCCAATTAATTAGGACATCGTTCGCTTTGATATTTGAATCTTTTCGGGCAGCAGTAACTGCAAAACTTCCTCCATTTATCGCATTCATTTGAACATCGATAATTTTCATATCAGCACGATCTAGAATATATTTTATATTAAAGAGTGTGTAGTATTCTATATGTTCATGACAAATTGTATCGTATGAGTTAAGTCGTAAGATAGAAGGCATATAGCTTTGCTCAAAGTGCCAAATTCCATTTTTATCTAAATTGTCGGAAATGCTTTGCGCAAAAGCGATTGGATTCTCTAAATCATAAAACATTGCGATAGATGTGATAATTTTAACTTTAGATGATCCAATTTTACTTTTTAAATTATCTGACGGAAAAAATTCTGGGATTAATTCAATCTCATCGGTATAGTATTGCCTAAATTTTTCTCCAGTAGGGTCAACTCCAATTCGTTTTATTCCTTTTGTTTTATAAGCTTTTAAAGATGTAGCATCATTACTTCCTATATCGATTACACAATCTCCAGAATTTAACTCAATTTTCTTTTCAAGATGATTGATTTTATTGGTGAGGTGTCCAATCATAGATTGATTTAAACCAGAACGATAACCATAATTTTCGCCATACATTTCACCTAAATCGTAAGAATGATTAAGCTGCAACAATTGACTTTCTGGTGACCAAACGAGTTCTAGTGGTCCTTTGGTAATATTTTCTTCTTTATTTGAAGGGAACACACCAGTAAGGTATTGATCACCTAAGCTTAATACACTAATTAGGTTTTTATCGCCACTAATCCTGCATTTTTCTATTTGTTGGATGTTTTTTGATTCCATTTAGACACTTTTAAATTATTCTATTTTTTTGTAAACAATACTTGCATTTTAGAGCCCCGATTGGTCATTTTCGACACCATATCCATTATTTTCAAGTCGAAAGGTCTCATTATTTTAAGCTTGAGAAAAGAATGTAAACCTTTTAAAAATAACATTTTTAACCCATTTTTTTTAGGAGGGTAAATATAAGTAAAAGATGGGGTAATTATATAATCTAAGATTCTTAACATGCTTTGGTGTTGATGATCAAAGTAAACCTTACTGTATGTTAATCCAGCTCTTTCACCTGCTAGTTGTAATGTTTTAGGAGACCAGTGAACAGGATGCTCGAAGGCAAATATAACGGTGTGAAATTCTTTGGTTATGGAATTGACTACTGAGTCAATATTATGGGTATCTATAAACAATAGTCCTCCTGGTTTTAATATTTGTTGAATTTTCTTTAAAAAAGAACCAATAGACGGGATATGTTCTATGACATCTCTAAAATAAATAACATCAAAAAAATTGTCTTCCAAATCTAAGTCATGAATATCCTCAGTATAAATATTTGGAGTTATCTTTTTAAGATTTTCTATAAGTAATTTATTAAGTTCAATGGCATAAACATCAAACCCATCACTTGCAGCCTTTGCTAGAAATGTTCCTTTGCCACATCCAATTTCTAATAATTTTTTTCCTTTAACCTCAGTAACATTTTCTCTTAGTAGCTTGTAATTCTTTAAGTTTTCAATATTATCAGGAGCATCTTCTTCAATCCCGTGAAACTTATTTTCATTATAAACTTCATTAACCTCTGAATTATAAAATGAAACGGTAGCTTCTTGATTTAATCTAGGGTTTAGAAACACGAAATTACATTTATCACATTTTTGGTGCACAAAAAGGTCTTTAATGCAATAGATGCCTAACTCTTTACTATCACAAACTGGACAAGCACTTAACTCTTCTTTTACTGTTTCTTTCATAGCACCAGAACCGTCAAAGATTTTAGCGTGTTCATTTTCCAATGCTTTCTTTAATCTTATATCGTAGTCAGTATTCATTTTTCTTTTTCTTTTAATCTACTAAATTGTCAATTAACTTTAATATTCTTTTTCCTGATTTCCCGTCTAAAATACCCCATTTTTTTGAGTATTGTTCCTGATTTATTTTTATTTTATTGTAAAAAGTTTTATCACCAGTAATTTTTTTCAGAAAACTTAAGAAATCGGTTTGATCTTCTGTATTAAAAACACCTTCAATGTTTATAAAATCAGTATATCTATATCTATATACATCATAATTAATAACGGGTTTATTACATGAAATAGCCCATCTTATTGTTGATGATACACTTGCCACAAAAATATCACAAATAGGTATCAATCTTACAATGTTTTCGGTTGAAATTTTAACATTGAATTGCTCAATGTGTTTCATTTCTTCATATTTTATAGAAGGATGTAGAGAAACAATTATGCTATAATTTTCAATATCTCCTAATGAGTTTAACCAAAATTGCACGAGTTTTTCATATTCTTGGAAATCACATTGAGGTCTTCCTCCGAGCATATATAGGCTATCTGGGGGTAGTGCAGTTAGAATAATAGGTAGTCCTTCTGGAAGATTTAATTTATCGCATAACTCTTTTTTTGATTTTGTGTAGTTTTTTGTATGATGAAATAAGATATCATCGGCTGGTGAACCGGTAATTCTAAGTTGATGTTCTGAAAGGCCACATTTTGAATAATAAGTTAACATAGCGTTACTTTCAACGGCAATGGCGTCTCCAAACCCACTGTTAAATATCCATGGTAAAGGAGGGGAGAGTTTAAGGTACTCCATAGCAATTAGTCTAGCACCTGGCACTCTTAGCAACTTCCTATTTTGATGTGTCTTTACCCAACGAGGATATATTATTGCTGCTAAATAGTTGATTCCCAGTTTAACATGATAAGAAGGGTCATAATAATATACTTCTGCTTGCTCTGTTCCATCGGACATGGTAGAAGGGATTATTAATGTTGGTATTTTATGGTTATGACCTTCTTGAATAATAAGAGGAGTATCATATCCTACTTGATCTCCACCTAAGATAATAATATTAGGTTGATGTTCGGTAATAATTAAGGAATATTGATTTTTTTGCCTTCTTAAATCTTTGATAGTCGATAATATATTCCAAAAAGGGAGTAGTTTAATTATTTGTTTAAGGTAACTTTTTATAGTTTTTTTTTGGAGAAGAGGGGAGGTAGAAGGCTTATTTTCTCTAGTTTGTGTTATAATATTTCCTTTTTGATCTAAACAAGTGATTTGATTATTCAGACAAGTGTCAATATCTCTTTTAGCTGTTGGATAAGAATGGAATAAAAACCAAGGAGTATAAGAAGAGTCTTTAATAACTTCTGCTACTCTATACAGCTCAGTAAAAAATGTGCTGCCATGGCATATTATTAAGATTTTATTTTTCAAAAAGTATTTTTTCTTTTTCCCAAATCAATTCAGCGTATAGTTGATGTGTTTCAGCTGTAATATGGTGCCCATCTTCATGTATAAATGAATTAATATCTTTCGGTTGATTTAGAATTTTTTGATGTATATCTATTAATTGAATTTTTTGATTATTAATACGACTAATTAGATTTTTGATAATTTGATTGTATTTATTTATTTGGAGTGTAAGTCCTGGTGAATGGGCTTCTATTTTTGGCGTTGTTGGTGCAATGTTAATGAGATAGATTCGTTTAAATTCTTCCAATGATTTCAGTAAAAACTCCGAATAACTAGATTCAAATATATCTGGGTTTGTATTTTGCCATTTTATCCCAGCATGTTGAATTTTAGCTCTATTTAATCGAATAAGTTTTATCACTCTACTTCGAATAAAACCAGGAGCCAAGCTAATAATTCCTCTCAACCAAGGGGGGATTGGACGGGGAGCACAGTCGCAAATACCTATTTGAATGATTAGAATATCGCTTATACAGCTAAAATAAAATGACTCTCTTTTGAATTCATTGAAAACACTTTCTATTGTTGCATCTCCACGAGACCAATTATAGAGGTGTACTTTTTTTGAAACAGGTAACCTTTCCCATTTTTCTCTTAATAACTCAGGATACGATAAATAGTAAGGAACTCCAATTGATTTTCTAGGTAAACTCAATGAATCTCCATAGAGATGTACTAAGAACCTATTATTATCATTTGTGTTATTCATTTTAGTTATCCTCTTGGTTAAATTCCCAAACAAATGGAGTACGAATAAAAGAATTTGGCCAAGCAACACCCCAATTTCCTCTAACTCCATTTTCTTTCATATCATCAATGATGTTAAAGGTAATTACATCATCAACAGTTACATGCGTTCCATCATGAGGATGTGTACAAATAAGGTATTCAATTTTAAATAATCCTTCATTGAGAAAGTTTTTAGGAATTGTACATTTAGCTGAAAACCTTCCTGTTGGATGAACTTTTCCTTTCCATGGAGAGTCGATATTGTCCATTGCAACTACAATGGTTTGACCTAATCCATTTTTAATATATAGGTGAATATTTAGGCAATACTTTTCTTTGAGAACGTGATAACCAACTTCTATGACAACAGGTTCTTTTACATCAAAAAACGCTTTTACTTGGCCGTTTTTATCTATAGATTTTATAAAACTTAATTTTACATGATTATCTTTAAAGGAAGGAGCACTTTCTTGATCTTCCCAATACTTTTCTGCTGAATTTTCGATATCAAGAAAGGAATATTTATCAATCACTTCGTTGACAGACGAGTCTAAAATAATGGTACCTTTATCAAGCAATAAAGCTCTTGTACAAAGGTTTTGAATTGCACCTAAATCATGACTAACAAATAAAACAGTGTTTCCTGCTTTTCCAATGTCCTCCATCTTCCCCAAGCACTTCTTTTGAAATTCTAGATCTCCAACTGCTAATACTTCATCAACAATCAAAATTTCAGAATCTAAATGAGCTGCTACAGCAAAAGCTAAACGAACATACATTCCTGAAGAGTATCGTTTTACAGGAGTATCAATGTATCTTTCTACACCTGAGAAACTAACAATCTCATCAAATTTCCTTTTTATCTCTTGACGGTTCATTCCTAATATAGCACCATTCAAAAATATATTTTCTCTTCCTGTTAATTCTGGATGAAATCCTGTGCCCACTTCTAATAAACTGGCAATTCTTCCTTTTGCTCTTAACCTTCCAGTGGTTGGCCCCGTTACTTTAGATAATATCTTGAGTAGAGTCGATTTTCCTGCTCCATTTTTTCCAATAATGCCAAGAACTTCTCCTTTTTTTACTTCAAAATTGATGTCACGTAAAGCCCAAGCATAATCACTATTACCTTTAGTTTCTCTATTATTCGTTTCGCCAATTTTTAAATAAGGATCATCTTTCCCCTTAATTTTATGGACCCATCGATTAAAGTCATGTGAAAGCGTACCGGTCCCAATCGATCCTAAACGGTATTGTTTACTTAAGTTTTCTATTTTTAATACTGTATCACTCATAACATTAAACAGTGTCCATAAAAGATTTTTCTACTTGATTAAAAATAATATTACCAACAAATAACACAAAAATAGCGACACCCGAACTATAGGCAAGATGTAATAGGTTAAAGCTTCCTGTTCCTAAAGCAGCATACCGAAATGTTTCAATAATTGAAGACATTGGATTTGCTAAAATGAATATTTTGTACTTTTCCGGCAAGCTAGAAATAGGATAGATTACAGGACTCGCATACATTAATAGCTGAACTCCAAAAGAAATTAAAAATGTTAAGTCTCTGTATTTTGTTGTTAATGAAGAGATAATCATCCCAATTCCGAGGCCTAACCCAGCCATTACTAGAATTAAATAGGGCAATAATAATAAATTGATATTTAATTGAAAATTACCTCCCTGAACAAAAAAGTAAGTCCAGAAACCTACTAATAGTATAAACTGTATACCAAACTTTATGAGATTAGAACATACTACAGATACAGGTACAATTATTCTTGGAAAATAAACTTTCCCAAAAATACTTGCATTTTTAGTAAAGGTATCTGATGTTGCATTTACGCAATCAGCAAAATAGTTCCACAGTGTAATACCTGTTAGGTAAAATAACATGGGAGGGACTCCATCAGTTGGTATTTTAGCAATTTTCCCAAAAACAACCGTAAATATAATGGTAGTCAATAAGGGTTGAATAAAAAACCATATAGGGCCTAATATCGTTTGTTTGTATACAGAAACAAAATCTCTTCTAACTAGAAGTAGTAGTAAATCACGATAACTCCAAATCTCTTTTAGTTTGATGTCTAAGAGACCTGTAGATGGTTTTATGTCAACATCCCATTTTTCTTTTTCCATCAATGTTTAATAGTTACTCATTTTTAGATAGTAGTTATCTATCATTTCTTTTTGTTCGTTGATATCACAAAATTCATCAGTATTATCTTCTAAAAAGAATTTTGTTTGAAGATATAAACCCGGTTTGTACTTCTCATCTAAGGTGTAATCGACACCTTCAACATCTTTAATAGCAACGCTTCCGATATCCTGTATTTGCAATTTCTCAATTGGTCTGAATATTAATCGATGCTTTTTTGTTAAAAATTCAATACTCCATCTGCCTGGTGCTTGCCAGTTAGCTTGGTAAGAGAATAATGCTTTTTTAGTTGATATACCTGCTCCTGCATAGTTAGAACTTGCTTTGTGCCAGTCCATTTCATTTTCTCCAGAAACAAATGCCGCCAGTTCTTCAGGTAATCCACCAACATAAAATGCAGTATCTATAATGTGGGTACTGTTACCTAAGAACCAGTTTTGATGTTCTGCTGGATCTTTTTCCAGAGTTTTAATGATATGAGACCATTCAGTAAATTCAAAATTAAAAGAACTTAATCCTCCATCTTCCTTAATAATTTCTTTGGCTTTGATTACTGAAGCGTAAAACCGCCTGTTGTAAGCTAACAAAACATTAGCGTTATTTTGATTACTGACTTCACAAAGAGCATCTATCTCGCTTGGATATCCAACACCTGGTTTTTCTAAAAGAATTTGCTTCACACCATAATTAAGTAATTCAATAGTGGTGTCCTTTAATGCCTCAATACCAACTGTAACGATAACCTTGTTAGGTAGTTCAGGTTGTGATGTCAAAAAATTAGTAAGACCACCAGCAACTGTTTTTACTCTAAAATTATTACTGATTTCATTACAGTTGTTTTCTCCTCTTCCAATAACAATAACTTCTTGTTCTATATCATTGAGCACTTTTAGGTATTCTTTTGCCATTTCACCAGCACCAATTAACCATATTTTTGTATTACTCATTATCATCTTTTTTTAGTAAGTCCATAATTTAATTTCAGATTTAATGTTTTCAGGATCACAAAAGTGTCGAATTTTTTTACCATCATTTAATGTCTCAATTCCAGTATAAAGAAAATCAACTTCACTAAAGTTGTTATAAGAAACATAAGCTTGAGCAAGGTTACTTATATCAGTATTGTAATTATTTTTAAATAGAACTACGGGGCCTGTTTCTACTTGAAACATCCTATCTACAAGATTAGTATTAATGTGTTTAACAGGAAACAATACTTCAAATTTAAGTTGGTTTCTATTAAAACGTATTTGGCTAACAAAGGGTTTGTTTGCTAACAAATTATTATGTATTTCTTCCACGGTATTTAAAGAAGTGCTTTTTTCTTTATCTAGATTGAGTACCCGAGTGTTAACATTAGAAAACACTTCTTTAATATTTTTAACGTTATCTTTTTCCATATAGGGTGAAAAAGTTCTAAAGAATTTAACTTGTGTTGCAGAGAATACAGCTTGATAAGAAAATGGGGGTTGATGAAATAATGGAGATTTTCCATATACATCACAAGCCATAACATTGCTTAAGCCATAGAAGGTGTCGATATGTATATCATTTTTGTCATAGACATTACATATAGATTCCAAATTAAATCTTCCATAACTTTTATTATGGGTAAGCCAAGTAACATAGGATTGAGAAAAATCGATCATCCGAACTTTAGGTAATTGGAAACAGTTTTTGGTGGGTATTACTATGGTTCAACCAATCAAACATTAGTTTATGCACTTTACATGATTCAGAAATATTCGGTAAAAGTTGTTGTCCGTTTTGTAAGCCAATAATCCATTTTGCAGTTAAGTCTCCTAAAAACGGAGATTCAAATTTTGATTCAATAGGAGGGGTGTAATCTCCAAAATAACGATTAACAGGAAGTGTTGAGTCTTCTTTTCTATAAGTGTTTATTCGTTTTTGTTCAACCTCGTTGAAATATATTCTTCCATGTGGTGCTACAATTTCCCAACTTCCAAAAACGGTGCTTATAGGGCTTAATGAGATTAAGGCAGTACCGACTAACTCTTTGTTTTTAAATAGATTAATGGCACTCCATCCGCCAAAATCCCCAAAATCCCCACCCCTTCCACTTGGAATCATATCATCACTAATATGGGCAGCTTTTATTTCAGCTTCATCAGCATCTAAAATAAAATAAAGTAAATCTAAATAATGGATACCATTTGCACCAATACCAATAGTTCCAGTATTGATAGTAATAGTTTTTACACCTTTCAGCTGGGGGGTGTTTTTTAAATCTTCTTTTAATTGAATAAAGTTATCATATAAACGCATGTTAAGGTTTACACTACAGTTAACATTTGTTTCGGCAACTTTTTTATCAAAAGCAGTTACTTCTTGATAGCTTTGTCCAAGTGGTTTTTCAACCATAATATTCTTACAGCCTAGACTAACTAATAAATCAAATAATTCTTCACGATTATTAGCAGTAGAAGCTATAATCCCTACATCATACTTGTTATCTTTATTTAATTGGCTAACTAGGGTGAAATCACATTTATTAAAATTTAGACTTTCCGCAAGGTTAGCTTTAGCACTGTCGAGTGCAGCCTGATTAATATCTACTACGGTTACCTTTTGTATTCCATCAACGGTTAAAACCCCTTGAATATGTCTGACCCCCATTCTACCAGCGCCAATTACAATTACCTTCATAATTTTTAAATTTTAAGATTAATCGTCTAACCCAGTTAACATCACATTATGCCTTAGTTTCCATTCATTATTTTCATCTTTCCCCCATAAATGTGGAGAGCGAAATTGTTCACATAATTTATGAAAATGATCTGGGTCAATATTTAAATAATCCATGATTTCATTAAAGTACTTATCAGGAAATTCTCCATCAAATTTATTTACTAAAGCAACGGCTTCTTCTCTAGTGATATGCTTATTTCTAATTTCTTGAGAGGCATCATAGGTAGCTCTACCTAAGCCAAATTTCATGTAAGTGGTGTAGTAATGTAAGTCATCTATTTTATCATCAATACTATTGTATTTACTATAGGTTCCTTGAGTTCTAAAAGGTCGTGCTTTAAATCCTGTGTTTTCTACGGCATAATAGTAAACTTCTTGGGGTGTCCATTTTAAGTAATAGCCCAAATAATGTACTTCAATATTTTTATCTTTGATTTCATCTTCGGTAGGAGGAAGGAAGGAAGCAATATCTGATACGCTTAAATCATGCTTTTCTTTTAATTCTTTTACGGTAACACCTCCTAAATAAATATCATCGATATTTTTATAACTAAAATAAGATTTGTCTCTAAGAGAAGTAGTGTTATCTGCAATAGGGTTTCCATATTCAGCTTCATTTTCTCCGTAAAATATTAATGGAATATCAAATTTAGCAGCCAATTTAGGAGCCATATTTTTTTGTCCTAACATAAATGTTTGGAAAGGGTGTAGTAAATTCTCTATAGATAATTTGGTTAATACTTTCATTGCGTAACCGTTTCTATTTAAAGAAATATTATCAAATCCACTATCTATCCAATTTTTCCAATTTTGATAACCATATTCGGTATACAATATAGGAGGCCAAGTTACAGTTAATGGATTCATTCCATATTTGTATTTTAATACATGTGCTTGGTAAGCGCTATCTTTACCTCCACTTCCTGGAACCATACAATCATATCCTCCATCTGTTCTTCTGTACTTATCTAATAACTTTATGAGCTCTTCCTCTCTTTTTTGCCAATCAATATTTTCTTTTTGCTCTGAAGTTCTACAGGCATCACAAACACCATCTTCATCCATAGCCATAGTAGTTTTTTTACTATTGGAATTATGTTTAAATTCAACAGCTGATGTTGGTCTTTGGTTAGACATAACACATTTTGTGCAGAATTGAACTTCTTTTGGCAACCCGAAATAAGTTTCGAGTTCAGTTGCTGGTTTTTCGTATTTGTTTATATCAAATTCTATCATATTAAATCATTTTGTTCTGCCCAATTTTTATATATTTTCAAGCCCTCTTTTCCACTTTTCTCAGGATGAAACTGTGTAGCAAAGATATTGTTTTTTATTACAGCTGAACAATATAAATGTCCTTCATAATCAGTATAGGCTAAAAAGTCTTCTTCATTGTCTGGTAGAACATAATAGGAGTGAACAAAATAAGCAAACTCATTTTCTTTTATCCCCTCTAAAGGTGTGTTTTTAAATCCACTTTTCCTTGACTTTATTGTGTTCCAACCGATTTGAGGGACAATAAGTTTATTTTTGCCAACCATCTGGGGAAATTTTAATACTTTACCAGCTATTAAATTCAACCCATTTCGACTACCAAATTCTTCACTTTCTGTAAATAGTAATTGTAGTCCCAAACATATTCCAAACAAAGGCTTTCCAGCATTCACGTGTTCTAATATTGGATCGATAAGATTTAGCTTTTCCAGATTATTCATAGCTTCGTTAAAAGCTCCAACGCCTGGTAAAATTAAAGCCTTTGCATTTTTGATATCTGCTAGGTTTTGACTAATTTCTGCATCTAACCCAAGGCTAGTACAAGCGTGTTGTACACTAAATAAGTTACCAAGATTATAGTCTAGTATGATAATTTTAGACATGTTAAAATCTACATTTAATATTATTACTAATTAATTCTTTTTTTAATTCGGAAACAGTAGTTGTTTCAAAATTATGAAATGATCTATTGGTTTTTAGAAATTCAACATTACCTTCTGTATTTGCTGTAGATTGTGAATCATTTTTTGAAACAAAATCATAATGAAAAATAGATGCACAAGCAACAGAGTGAACATTGGTGTTTTTTATTACCTGGCTAACATCTTCTTTTTTTCCTGCTCCACCATGAGCAATAACTGGGATAGAAACAGAGTCAACAATAGTTTTTATGAGTTCACTATTAAAACCTTCTCCCGTACCATCTTTATCTACAGAGGTTAAAATAATTTCTCCAGCACCTAACTCTTCTATCTTTTTTGCCCAATCAAGCACATCAACTCCGGTGTAGTCTCTCCCATTATCTACATAAGCTAAGTATTTTCCATCAGTTTCTTTAATTGCTTCAATAGCTACAACTATTGTTGATGAACCAAACTTATTAGCAGCTTCTTTAATGAAATCAGGGTTTTTAATCGCTGCTGTGTTTATAGCTACTTTATCTGCACCAAACCGTAGCACTCTTTGAATATCTTCGATGTTTCTTAAACCTCCACCAACAGTTAGTGGGATGAAAATTTCCTGAGCTATTTTACTAATAATATCATCTAAGCTGTTTCGTTCAAATAAACTTGCCACTACATCTTGTAGCATTAATTCATCAGCACCAGTTTTATAATAATATTTCGCAAATTCTTCAGGTTTTCCTAAAACTCTTAATCCTTCTAAATGAATCCCTTTTACTAGGTTAGGACCTTTAATATCAAGTCTTGGAATAATTCTTTTATAACTCATTAACCTATTTTTATTTGATTTTAGATTGTAGAATTTTTATAATTTTTTTAGATGTATCTTTATTTCCATAAGGATTGTCAAAACTAATTGTTTTTTTAGTACAAAAGTTATTGAAATTTTCGATAATTTTTTCTTTTATCAGAGGGGAGTGAATCACATTTTTTCCTGATAACCTTCCTTTTTGTCGCTCTCCCAAATTAATAACCATTTTATTAAATGAAGCGGCTTCAATTATTCCACTAGATGTATTTCCAATAATTATTGAACAGTAGTGCATAGCAGAATAATAACCAATCTGTCCCAGATTTTCAAAACAACTAATTTTAGTTGGGTTTTCTTTCTCGTAGTTTAATAATTCATTTCTAATTACACCTCCTTCAGTATCTGCGTTAGGTAATGTACATAGTACCTTTAGAGGAATTTCTTTAAATGAATTGATGAGTTCTGTTATTTTGGTATAATTATTAAGAGATACAGTTTCAGGATGAAATGTGGTTAAAATAAAACCATTATTGATATTGACATTATATTTCTTTTCAAACTCTTCTTTGTTAATTAACTTTGATTTTAAAGCCGCTTCTACACCTAAGGCTCCGACATTAAATATGTTTTCATTATTCAGTGTAATTTGTTTAACATTTAAGGCATGATTTTCATTGGAAGTGAAATGATAATCGGATAATGAGGTTATAGCATTTCGAAATTTGTTGTCGGTTGCACCAAGAGTAACCTCTCCACCATGTATATGAGCAATGGGTATATTAAAAGGTATTAAACTAGCTGTTGCTGCAAACATTTCATACCGATCGCCTAAAACGAAAACAAGATCTAACTTACTCTTATATTTTTTCCATATTGTTCCGTAGGATTTGCTAGTACCTCCAATAGAAACGGCTATGTCCTTAGGAGAATCTCCCTGACTAAGAGGCGCTAGTTTTTCGGTGATTTCAAAACCTTCTTTCTTTATTGATTGATATGAGTTTCCATATTTTTCCATTACATGCATGCCTCCTACAAACAAAAGATAGTTCATTTTTTGCTCTGCTTGAATGCTTTTTAATAGAGGAAGATAAATTCCAAAATCAGCTCGAGAAGTAGTAATAAATCCTATATTCATTTTAATAGTCCTTTTTCAATAATGAATTCACAATACATCCAATCTTCCATTGTATCAATGTCTACTGAGTAATAATGAGACATTTCAATTTTAACTAATTTTTTAAAATTAGCAATACTTTTATGTCTTTTTAAAGAGGCTATATTTAACACATAAATAGATCCATTTAATTCATACACTTTCGGAGCATCTTGTCTTCGAGTAATTTCCAGTTTTTTTGATTTTTCAAGGTAGCCTTGTTTATTTTCTTCAAAGAGAATATAATAGGGGTTTGATTTTGTTTCCGTAACAGATACTACGGCATCAATGTCACTGTTATATTTTGTTAAGGCATTTTTTAAATGATTCATTGCTCTGAAAGGAGAGGTAGGTTGTAAAAGCACAATGTTATCATAAAATTGATTAATGCTTTCGTAGTAGTTGACGGCATGTAAAATTACATCATAACTAGTAGCGGTATCTGAAGCGAGATAATCGGGACGTAAAAAAGGAGCTGTTATGCCTTCTTTTTTTATGGTTTCAATTATAGTGTTATCATCTGTTGAAACACAAATGTGCTCTGGAGTTGTAAATTGTTTTGCAAAATCAATTGAGTAGGAAATAAGAGGTTTGTTATTCAGTAATTTTATGTTTTTCCCTGGAACACCTTTTGATCCACCACGAGCAGGTATTAAAAAAAGTGTTTTCATTTTTTAGTTAAAATTGATGTGTTTAATATCTTCTTGTGCTTGTTCAAAATCACTATGTTTACCAATGTCTAACCAATATGATCTTAAAGGATAAGATATAACACTCTTTTTATTTTGTATTAATTTTTCAATTAAATCGGTAGCATCAAATTTAATGTCCTTAGGAATCATTTCTATAATTGATTTTTTCATTAAATAAATACCTGCATTAGAGTAATAGGTGTAAGTTGGTTTCTCTTGAAGTGAGGTTACTTTTCCTTTTTTATTTTCTAAAACGGCATAAGGAATACTAACTTCATAAGGTATTGATGCAATTAATAGATCAGCATTTTCTGAAATGAAATATGAATAAAAATCTTCATAATCAATGTTGGTTAATAGGTCAGAATTCATAATTAAAACGGATTCATTATGAAACTCCTTAATAAGCGAGGTAGCACCTATTGTACCAAGAAAATATTTTTCTTCGACATAATTAATATTCATACTTTTATTACTACCATCACCAAAATGTGTTTTAATTAAATCCCCCAAATATTTAATTGTGATAGTAATGTTTTGTATTCCAAATTTATTTAATCTATCAACATTTCTTTCAATAATTGGAGTTCCTCCGATTTCAAGTAGGGGTTTTGGTAGTTTTTCAGTTAATGGCCTTAACCGTTTTCCTTCTCCTCCAGCCATAATTACTACATCAATTGGCAAATTAGACCTTTCTGAAGAGAGATCCATTATTCTAAGTAGGTTATCCTTTTGGTCAAGGATTGGGATAAGAAATAAATCAGTTTCTTTTAATTTATTTATGGTTTCTGAATTAACCTCATCTTGATAAACGCTCCGAAATGAAGTGTTTATTATTTTCTTAACAGAATCATTGATGTTAAAGCCTTTTAACATTCCTCTACGTATATCTCCATCAGTTAATGTTCCCACTAACTTGTTGTCATTTAATACAAATAAGGTTTGGTGATTTTTTACAATAATATGATTTAAACTATCTAGAGCTTCTTTTATATTGCTATCTAAAGATAGTGAGTGCTTATTTATATCTAACATTGTTTAAAATCATTAAGGGTTAACATTTCTCCTTTAACTACTTTCTTGGTTGTTTTTTTTCCTACTATTTTTTCCCATTCCATCGGAGAGATTCCAGATCCAGGACGCTTAGCTATTAAATTGTTATTTTCAATAATTTCCCCTTTTTCTAAATCTGTATTGAGGAAAATACTTTTTCTAGCAATATCAATGTTTTTTTCTTCTGATTTTGATGGCTTTTTAATACCATTTCCCATAGCTTTTTCAATATTTCGAATAGCATTAACCATGGCGTTTAATTCGCTAGGTTCTAAAGAAGCCTTATGGTCTGGTCCTTCCATTGTTCTATCTATGGTAAAGTGTTTTTCAATGCAAACAGCTCCCATAGCAACTGAAGCAATAGGGACTTCAATGCCTAGCGTATGGTCAGAGTATCCAACAGAAACATCTAATTCTTTCTGAATGGTTAGCATAGCATTTAAATTTACATCATTTATATCAGTAGGATAATCGGTATTGCAATGTAGTATAGTTATATTTTTTTTTGAAATGCCATTATTAGTCATCACATCTAAAGCTGCTTTCACCTCTTGCATAGTACACATTCCTGTAGATAAAATTACAGGTTTACCAAAACTTGCTATTTTTTTTAAGTAGGGTAGGTTGGTAATTTCTCCAGAGGGGACTTTAAATAGATCAATATTTAGTTCATTTAATAGATCTAAACTTTCTAAATCAAAGCCAGTAGAAAGAAATTTTATATTTTTTGAATTACAATAGTCTACTAAAATATGGTGGTTAGCGACATCCAACTCTAATTTTTTTAGCATATCATATTGTGAACCAGTACTGGCCGTATTTTCAATTTGATATGCTGCTTTTTTTGCATTTTTAGAAACTAATCTTTTAGCTTTAAAAGTTTGAAATTTCACATAGTCAACACCAGCAACAGCAGCAACGTCAATTAATCGTTTGGCTAATTCAAGATTGCCATTATGGTTTACACCTGCTTCTGCAATGATTAATGTTTTGGCCATTTTTACTCTATTTCATCCTTGCAGGGTTTCCTGCCCATATTGATTTTTCAATTTTGATATCCTTTAAAACAGTTGAACCACTTCCTATCACGCAGTTTTCTTCAATGAAAACACCTTGATTTATAACTGTTCCGCTACCGATGAAATTACCTTCATTTATAATACAGTTACCATTTATTGTAGCTCTAGTAGAAATGTGACAATTATTATTAATAACACTATCATGTTCAATCAATGCCATACTATTTATTATACAATTACTACCAATTTTACTTGAAGCATTGATTGTAGCATTGTGCATAACGATTGATCCTTCACCAATTTCAGCATATATAGATACATACGCTTTGGGGGAGATAATGGTTGGTAATGTTTTTCCTAAGTGTTTTATTTTTTCAAACAATTCTTTTCTATGATCAGAAGATTTGATCTGACCGAGAGTGATGAAATAGTAATCGTATTTATTTGATAATGCTTTTAAATCATCATCTGAACCAATGATAGGATAGCCCAATATTTTTTCTCCTATTCGTTCTTTAAGATCTATAATTCCTGCAATATGAAAGTTACCATCTTGTTCAATAACATCAATGCAAGACTTACAATGACCTCCTCCTCCAATTAATATGATACCTGGTTTTTTCATTAAATTCTTACACTACTTGGTATATTGGCGACTCTTTCTTCTAGCCACTCAGCATTTGATAAATCACTTTTAGGACAGTTTTCAAACATTTTTAATTTATTCATTAACGTCCACACAGGTCTTGTCATTACTCCATTAGAGTTAGTATATTCTAAAAATTGATCTCTAATTTTTTCGTTATTCAAAACAACAGCATTTAACCAATAGTTAGCGTGCGCGTCTTTTATTTCTCGAAGTAAATTAATTTTTGGGTCCTGCTTAAAAAAATTAAAATAGATGTCTGAAAGTTCCCTTTTGTTTTTTACAAATTTATTTAGTTGCTCTAGTTGTGCACAAGCTAAGGCTGCATTTAAATTAGGCATACGATAATTATATCCTATTTCATCGTGTATAAATTTCCATGCGTGATTTACTTTTGCTTGAGTACTTAGGTGTTTAGCTTTTCTTGCTAATTTATCATTATTAGTAACGATTGCACCACCACCACCACAAGTAATAGTTTTATTTCCGTTAAAGCTAAAAGTTCCTAATAACCCAAACGTACCAGTATGTTTTCCTTTATACGTGCTACCCAAAGATTCTGCTGCATCTTCTATTACAGGGATGTTATATTCATCACAAAGTTGTACAAGCTCATCAATGTACATGGGTAGGCCAAATGTATGCATTGGTATACAAGCAGCTATTTTTTTGCCAGTGTTTTTATTGTAACATACACCATCTTTTAGTTCAGCTATTTTACTTAAATGCATTTTTAATAAAGAGGGGGAAAGACCTAGAGTTGTTTTATCAACATCTACAAAATGAGGGGTAGCATTACAGTAACTTATAGCATTAGTTGTAGCAATAAAAGTAAGTGCTTGTGTTAGGACTTCATCATTTGCTTTAACTCTAGCAAGAACAAGAGAAAGGTGTAGAGCGTTTGTTCCATTAACCAATGCAATAGCATGCTTTGCTCCAGTTATTTCACACATTTTTTTTTCAAACAAATCAACGTATTCTCCTACTGAAGAAACATAGGTTGAATCAATACAATCATTCAGATATTTTTTTTCATTTCCTAAAAACCGTGGCTCGTGTAAAGGAATAAAATTCTGGTTGTTGAACTGAGATTTTATGAAATTAACATGCTTTTTAAACATTGTAAATACCAGCTTTATATTGTTTTAAGTTTTCTTTATTAGAAAACCAATCGATAGTTGTTTGCAAACCTTGTTCTAAACTATTCTCAACTTTCCAGTTAGTATGCTCAATTAATTTAGTATTACTTCCATAAAGTCTAAAAACTTCTGATTTTTTTGGTCGGATTCGATTTTCATTTTGAATTATTTTTGCATTAGGATTAATTAATTCAATTAGCGTATCAGCCATTTTTTGCATAGGTATTTCAGAATTGGTAGCAATGTTACATTCATGCCCTATTAGGCTATCAGATTTAGCTATTTCAATAAATCCATTCACAGTGTCTTTTACATATAATAAATCACGGGTAGGGGTTAAATCACCTAATTCTATTTCATCAAATCCATTTAACAGTTGAGTAATTATAGTAGGGATAATTGCCCTTGCCGATTGTCTAGGTCCATAGGTGTTAAATGGTCGGACAATGGTGATTGGCATATCAAATGAACGATAAAATGAATCAGCCATACAGTCGGCACCAATTTTTGATGCTGAATAAGGTGATTGAGGTTGTTTTGGATGTAGTTCGTCAATAGGAACGTATTGGGCTGTACCATAAATTTCAGAAGTGGATGTAACCAAAATTCGTTCAATATTTAAATCTCTAGCAGCTTGAATGATATTGAGGGTACCTTTAATATTTGTGTCAACGTAACTATCAGGTGAGTGGTATGAATATGGAATAGCAATTAAAGCAGCTAAATGAAATACGATATCGCAGTCTTTCATGGCAGTTCTAACACCACTTGGATCGCGAACATCGCCTGTAAATATTTCAATTTCATCCAATTTTTCTTTTGGAAAAGAATCTAACCAACCCCATGAATTGAAAGAATTATAATAGACAAAAGCCTTAACTTGAAAACCATTTTCTATGAGTGTCTCAACTAGATGAGAACCAATAAACCCATCAGCTCCGGTTACTAAAATTTTCTTATTTTCTAATTGCATTTTAGCTACGTTTTATTTTATTTATAAATGATTTTATTTTGCTGTCTTCTTTGGGAGTTTCATCATAGTATCCATAGCCATAGCCATATCCATATCCATAGCCATATCCTCCATTGGTATATTTTTGTTGTTTAATATCATTGACTAGTAAGCCACATTTGTGTTTATTTAGTGCTAGCTCAGCGTCAATTTTTTTAATATTAGTGAACGAAGTGTACTTTTGTCGTATAATAAGTAGTACAACATCTGATAAATCTGTAATAATACGAGCATCAGTTACCAACCCTATAGGGGATGTATCTAAAATAATTCGATCATATTTTAATTTTAAGGCCTCTATTAAGTTTATGAACTCCTGAGATGATAAAAGCTCAGATGGATTAGGAGGAATAGGCCCTGAGGTGATTAAATCCAACATATTGTTTTTTGTTTTTTGGCAAACTTCTTCTAAATTACATTTTCCAATTAACAAAGTGCTTAATCCAATAGCATTAGAAACATTAAAATCATCATAGATTCTTGGTTTTCTTAAATCAGCACCAACTAGTATTGTTTTTTTACCCAACAGGGCGTAAGATGAAGCTATATTCATAGAGCAAAAGGTTTTACCTTCACCACTTACAGATGAGGTGAGCATAATTACTTTTGAAGTTTCGACATTTCTCGTTAAATATTGGATATTAGTTCTTACTGTCCTGAATGCTTCTGAAATTAAGGATTTTGGTTTTTCGAATAAGACTAAATTATTATTCGACTCATTGTGTCCAATATGCCCGATAATCGGAATATCGGTTAACCTTATAACATCATCTTTATCAACAATCTTTGTGTAAAAAAGTTCTATAAGCACAATAATCAATAGAGATATAACAATAGAAATACTAATATATTTAGTATATATAGAGCTGTTTAAGACACTAATTCTTGCAACTCGATAAGGAGTAGCATAATCCAGTATCTTAGCTTTTGGGATATTTGATGCTTTAGCAATACTTGCTCCCTGTTGTTTTTCTAATAAAAATGTATATAAATTGTTTTGAATAGTGTAATTCCTTAGAGCTATTTCATACTTTCTTTCAGATTCGGGAATATCTAAGATCTTATTTTCTGAAAAACTAATTTGGTTTTCAATTAACTTAAGATCAGATTCGTTTTTCAGTTTTAGAGAGGTTAAATTTTCTAATAAGATACTTTTAGAAAAAGCAATTTCTTCATTTAAAAGTGCCATAGTAGTACTTTCTTGTTTAGCTTCAAATTTTAATCTTTCTCTTTTACTATATTTATCTATTAAACTAACCATTAATTGAAATAAGACACTTTCTCTACCAATAAAATAAGGTACAACTATTCCTTTAACATCGTCTGTAGTTAAGATATAATTAATTGTTCTTTCTGAGAATTTTAAAGTAAACTCTAACTCAATTTTCTTTTTTTCTAATTCTGTGAGTTGAGTGATAATATTTTCTCCCGACAAATCTATTTTTTTACTGTTGGTTTTTTTCTTAAAAGATTCTAATTCTGTTTCAGCTTTAATTAGTGCATCTAATACAATTTCCAATTGTTCGTTAACAAATTTCAATGTATTAATCCCTTTTTCATTCCCATCATCCAACCCGTATTGTATGAAATTGTTCATTATTGAGTTCGTGACGTCAGTTTCTTTTGCAATGTTAGTACCAGAAAGTGAAATAATTAAAATAGAGGAGGCTTCATCTATATCAACTCTAACAGAAGTTCTATCTTGGTAATTTTTAGCAAGACTTTCAATATTATTAACTCGAAACTGAAATGTCTTTTCTTTAATACCTTTATATAATAGACCTGTTAATTTAATAGAAAGGTTATTATTAAATAATTCAATTGTTTCTCCAAATAAAAATTCTATTCCGTTGTCATCCTCAAAACCATCGATTGAGAGTAGAAATTTTTTCTCATTAATTATTTTTATCGAATATTTTTGATTAAAAATTCTTTGATCAGTAATAGAGTCTATAACAACTTTAAACGGATTGTTTTTGTATAACTCAGTTAATTTAACATTTCCTACATCAAAATAACTCACTTTTAAATCTGGTAAATCTTTTACTACATCAAGCATTAAAGGAAAGGACTTAATAATTCCAACTTCATTAGCTAATCGATTTCGTTCACTAACTATTTCCATGCCTGGTAAATAAGAGTCAGCACCATACCCTTTATAATCCTCTTTTACTAAAACTCGACCATCAACATAATAAGTAGGAACATTATATCTTGCTTTATAAAAACCAATTGAAGCACCTATAATTAAACCGATAAGGAGAACATACCAAAGTCTGATTCCCTTAAAGAAATAAACTTTCAATTGTTCAATGTTTAATCCAAAATTTTCAACGCTACTCATATTTATTATTTCAATTAAATCTTTGTTACTACTCAGCAACGAAATTAACAATTATACCTGAATAAAAATAAGGCTAAAGTGTTATCCGCTGCACAGTATGAGTTTTCTTTGTGTTATCGAAGAAATGATAACTATACCGAAGCG